>Ga0209208_10008708_pt1 | contig 13478 bp, 15 predicted proteins | sample S1TSphfallax_3_FD_187694 | JGI IMG/M metagenome (GOLD analysis project Ga0209208, IMG submission 187694) | Host-associated microbial communities from peat moss isolated from Minnesota, USA - S1T2_Fd - Sphagnum fallax MG (SPAdes) (version 2) | ecosystem: Host-associated > Plants > Peat moss >...
TCTTTCCTAACGTTATATGTGCCCGGTCCGGGTCGATCATAATCGAACCAGATGTTTGTCCGTTCACCGAACGTGTGGAGTGGCGACGTCGGATTTACAAGGTTATAGTTAAGATGGTATGTTCCAGGCCCCGGAATAAAATCTTTGTACCAAGTCGGATCCATTCTGTGAGTAAAAAATCCCTTTTTTTAAAGAGATTTCCTTATTCCGTCCGATTTTTTTCACAAGTGGGGTATGTAACAAGCTTCCTAGGGCTTGTTCCCACATTGCACAAAACCGTCCGCTTCATGGAAATAAATGGCAAAACCGATAATTTCCGAGCATTTGAGCTTAGAAAAAACATCATCATTGAGATGCAACCGCACCCACCAGCTCAAATTTTGGTGTGTTGAAAAACCTTTTGTCCGACATCACTTTGCCCTAAAACAACGTTTAATTCCCACATCAAAGATGAAGAAGCACTAGGTATAATTCCATTGCGTATATTAATTGTTGTAATAACACAAAAAAAATAGTTCCACACTCTTGTGTTTGCTCAATTAGGGAATTACAATCTCACTAAGAAATTGTTAAATATCGACAATCCGATTAGAGAATTCCAATCTCACTAAAAAAATTGCTAAGAAATTGTTAAGTATCAACAATCCAATTAGGGAAATGTTAAGTATCGACAATCCAATTATGGAATTCCAATCTCACTAAAAAAATTGCTAAGAAATTGTTAAGTATCAACAATCCAATTAGGGAATTGTTAAGTATTGACAATCCAATCAAGGAATTCCACTCTCACTAAAAAAAATTGCTAAGAAATTGTTAAGTATCAACAATCCAATTAGGGAATTCCAATCTCACAAAAAGAAAATTTGCTAAGAAATTGTTAAGTATCAACAATCCAATTAGGGAATTGCAATCTCATGAAGAAAAGGTTAAGTATGGAGAATCCAATTAGGGGATTTACAATTTCAATAAAAAAATCTTAAGTACAAACAATTCAATTAGAGAATGTAGAACCTCACAAAGAAATTCTTAAGTATTGACAATCCAATTAGGGGATTGCAATCTCTCACTAAGAAGTATAAATAGTTAGGGTAGAGAGAAGAAAAAACACAACCTCTAATAACCTAATTCCAAGATTTTAATGCTTTACTTGTCTTAAACTAGAATCAAAGAATTCTTGAGTAAAACCGATAAATTGTAGTAAATTGAAGAAAGCCCAAAATCATGATGGAATTGGGGGTTCCTCCTAAGTGAGAGAATTAGAAAATCTTTTTGATTTTTTTTGTTTTTGTTTTTTTTGCAACATATGTTTTTCATACCTTGGTTACATATTTTGGAAGCCCTCTTTGTTGAATCTTTGTTTTAATTTAATTTAATTTAATTTTTTTGGGTTTTTTTTGGGACGGGGTGGAGAAGATGTTGGGTTTGTAATTCTCTTTTATCACATAAATAATTTCAAGCCATGGTAATGAATGAATGAAAGAGCTAGAGAGCAAAGATGATGATCCTCCCTACCCATGACCTAAGGTGGCCAAAGTGAACAACAAAAAGCATCCCCAATATAAGAAGGGACTTGATTGTTATTGGGGGAACATAAAGGAAAAAACACCACCATGAGGCTTTCAAGCTTTACATGTAAAAGACAAATTGGGAAGAAGAAGAAGAAGAAGAAGTAAAAGCCCCAAAGAGGAAAGAAAGGATTTGCATGCCACTTCAATTGATATCTAATGAGGAACTATTTAGAAATCCAAATTTTAGATATGATAGGTTATGAGTCCCAAAGGTTGTGTCACTTTAGGTTTTCCCATAAACCCTAAATAAGCCCTAAAAATAATAGGCCCCAATGAATTTTTAAAAAGTTGTTACCTATTTATTATTTAAATTTTAAATTTAAGTTCAATTTGGTTGTGTCACTTTAGGTTTTCCAAAGACCCAAATCCCATAAACCCTAAATAAGCCCTAACTTAATAAGCACCAATGAGTTTTTTTTAAAACATTTACTATTTACTATTTAAATTTAAAATTTTAATTCAATTTGGTTTTGTCACTTTAGGTTTTCCAAAGACCCAAATCCCATAAACCCTAAATAAGCCCTAAAATTATTAAGCCCAAATGATTTTTTTAGAAAAATTAGTATTTAATATTTAAATTCATTTTTAAAAAAAGATTTGAGAGGGGGGGGGCTTTGTTCTTTAAATTAAGAAAAATTTAAAAATCCAATTGGAGGACGGAATCAGGGTTTTTTTGGACGAATTGTCACTACTTGGATGGAATACGCCTTCGTTCCGTTTGCCCCATCAAATTGTCGTTTGTTGCCACGTACTATTCATCCATCAACGATCCACGTCAGAATTAATAATTTCTTTCTCTCGCTCCTTCGTTCCACCGACGAACGAATAATTTCTTTCGTTCGTACTCACCGAGCTTCGCGAACGAATCATTTCTTTCGTTCGTACTCACCGAGCTTCGCGAACGAATCATTTCTTTCGTTCGTACTCACCCAGCTTCGCGAACGAATCATTTCTTTCGTTCGTACTCACCGAGCTTCGCGAACGAATCATTTCTTTCGTTCGTACTCACCGAGCTTCGCGAACGAATCATTTCTTTCGTTCGTACTCACCGAGCTTCGTGAACGAATAATTTCTTTCGTTCGTACTCACCCAGCTTCGCGAACGAATCATTTCTTTCGTTCGTTCTCACCCAGCTTCCCGAACGAATAATTTCTTTCGTTCGTTCTCACCCAGCTTCGCGAACGAATAATTTCTTTCGTTCGTACTCACCCAGCCTCCCGAACGAATAATTTCTTTCGTTCGTACTCACCGAGCTTCGCGAACGAATCATTTCTTTCGTTCGTACTCACCCAGCTTCGCGGCCACGGCTATGGCGAAGTGAAAGAGACGGGAGACAAGCGCACAAACAGACGTGCGCGAGGAACCGCTCTGCGTCGCTTACTTGAAGACCACGCTGAGGCTCTCTTCGAGTTATCGTTGTTTTCCTTGGAAGATCCTGATGTGAACGAGACTGGTCTCGCGCTCTCTCGTGCAGGGAATGTGGAGAATTGTTCTTCTGAAGCTCCATTCTCTTTTCTCCCACAAGTTGTTTGCCCGGCCCCGTGGAGCAAGTCTTCCAGCCTTGAACAGGTTCCGAATTCCCCTGTAAGTGTAACGATTGTTTTCGCATCACACATGCTCTTTCTGTTTTTTTTTCCCTGTCTTTTTTTTGCTTTCTCTTTGTTTTAAGCTCTAGATTTGTCTGGATGGAGCTATACGCTGAGACTCCTTGTGTTCCTGCCAGTAGTGTTATGGAAAAGAAAGCGTGATTTTAGGGAAGGAATAGGTATTGTGATTTCCTTTTCCAATGTTTCGAGTTCACGAGGTCTCTTCTCCTCTTCTGTTTTCATTGGATCGTATTGTACCGAGGAATTGGCAGTAGTTTTAGTCAGGAATCGTATGTGTTGGAGCAGTGTATACTTTCTGTCCGCTTCGAGACTTTTACAAGACAAATCAAAAGCTTTGTCCTAGAGTTTTCGCGAGCACATGTGTGCACCCAAAAAATTCCATTAGGGCTTGAAATACAGTATGTCCCTCGATCTTCACCTCTACTTGCGGATTTATTTTCTTTCTGGTTTCTGGATCCACAGCTCTTGATTTTTTTCTAGAGTCTGACCAACAATGTAGCACGATGGAACAGTGATTTGTTCTCAGATGGTAAAATGGAGTATGATCCAATACCTGGAGAAAGTGTATCTGTAGCATTGCGATGTATACTTCACATTGTTGGATGAGCACTCTTGATGCATGTTTGTTTTCCAACTCAGTGACTCAGCTTCATTTGTCATCTTCAAGCTTGATTCATGTGTTTCTTGTGTAAATTTCTCTGTTGAATTCATTGTGATGTTGTTCTGTTGTTTTCATGGTGACATGCTCTCCCTCTTCAATTCTCTGAACTTAAAAGCTCCTTTTCAACAATTGGTCTTGTTAATCATCGCATATCCTTTTTGTGGATTGTTTCCTGTTAAAGGGTTTGATGCCTAAGTTTGATGGCTTGTTCTCCCTCTTATCTGCTGTTTTGGTCCCTGTCTACATTGCAGGAGGGCTCTGATTCTTTGTTGCAGAGATAAAAAGGGGGTGTCACAATGCAGCGTTGTGTGGTCAAATATTTTGGTCAGCTGAGCTGCAGAAAAAGAATGCTACCAAGTGATGGTCTCGATCCATACTCTGCTCTCATCACAGGACAAAGGTTTGTATGTGTCAATTGCTGAGAAAGCTGGAAAGTGGTGTAAGTATGGCACAATTGAAGAGTGTTCTAGTCTTTTGGTTTGCTCAAAACTGTCCTTCACAAATGGATTGTTTTTGGGTTGCTGCAGACATGCATCACTGCTCTCTTTTGCAACTGTTGATCCAGTGGAAGTGTCAGGTTCTCATCCAGGCCAGATGTACAACCTTGGTAAGTGAAAGCATTGGGAATGGGGATGGTTGTGCTCCTTAGTTTAAAAGCCCGGAAAATTTCTGCAGAAGGAAACTTCAATGCCGAATTGATTCTGAACCTTTTCTTTCTCACACTATGAAACTTCCTGTGCATTGACTTGTTCTCTTGATTTGTTTTTTTGAAGTTTAATTGATGCCTAATCAGTGCTAGTCAACATCCTAACTGTGTTTTCCCATTGCTTCCAGAAATGGGACAGAAACTCAGGAAGCAAAATTTTGAGCTCATAATCATATGCTCCTCTAGACCCATGATTAGGAGCTGATGAACTCAGTGGGGGGTAACAGAAAATTCTCACTGCCATTAATGCTGATGGTACTGGTCTGATACTTTGTGAGTGACATTCTCAAGGTTATGACCATACTCATCCTTGTTGTCCAGTTCTATGTTGGGTGGAACTGAAACAATGGTTCTTTTCTAATTTTTTTTTCAGAGGTTTCTCTGCAATCTCCTGCATATTCATTTTGTGGAGTTAAATTGATTGTTGTAATTGTCACTGAATTTTCACTTAAATAGGCAAGCAAACACAGGGTTTCACAGTGACATGCATATATTGAAATGATTTGATTTCAGCAAGTTTCTAGGGGATATTTGCACATGCATGATTTCAAACAACTGAGATTGAGATGACTTGGGGATGTGACAGTGCAGGGAAAGTGGCAGGGCACTTCAAAATGGGTTGAGCTCTTGGATCCTCTGAATGGTGAGAAGTTCATTCGTGTGCCAGATACCTCAAATTCTGAAAACCAGGTCTGTTCTCAGCATTCTAGCTCAAATGTGTTCTTTTTGTGACTCAGATATATATGCATGTTTTCCAAAATGGGCTTGATGATCAGAGTCATATCTGTATTTGTTCATATCCCTTACTCATTCCAACATGCAGCTAACTCTATACCTTAACCTGTAGTCATATCTTATGTGTTTTCTTGCTATCTTATTTTGTTATCATGCTTGATGTTGCATGCATCATATCTTATGTGCAATATGTTTTCTGAGGCAGCTATTTGTGAAGAGCTCACAATCGTGCCCAAAGTCAGGTCTGCACAACCCACTCCGAAATTCTGAAAGGTGTGGCATAATTGTAATTGAATTAGCCTCAAATATTCCTTATCTCACATCAATGCCTCTAGGTCTCTATGTCATCTTTGAATGCTAGTTTTCTTGCCAATCATATTGGTCCTGACTGGAATATTCTGTTCTCCAGACAGAGTTGTATGAACAATGTACAATCTTGGGTGGTGAGTTCTTCCAAGGACTTACTTTGTTTTCAGGGATTGACCGTGCTTACCAATTTGGCAGGTATCTGTTGTATGGAGACATATGTGCCAAGACAGGCTATGCATTAAAGCAGCCCGAGGTTGCTCCTTGTTTCCACTGTCCATTACCTATGTATAGCAACTTTTATGCAGCTTCATGCATTAAAGATTCAATTGGAAGGCACATGAAGTTACTGCATGGAGAGGAGTGAAATCTGTGGGCAAATACAATATGGAGGAAAAGTGATTTTGCCTGTTACTATGTGTAAGACCTTTGCTCTTATGTCTGTTTCCAGGTGGAGACATTCTTTACTAGGCTGATTCAGCGGGTTTCTCCCAAAAGCTATGCACAGGCTCTTGGGGAGGTCACTGTCACACAGAAGTTTCTGGAGAATTTCTCAGGAGACCAGGTTTGGCTGTTGTGACAGTAGATGTACAACTTCTACCATTCTTGTTCAGCGAAGACACACTTGTTAAAGTATGAGAGATGGGTTCTGGATAGAGCTGGCAATGTTTTTTGCCAGTGACTGCAGTGAAAGTTCTTCAGACTTAAAATATGCATGAATTGAGTGTTTGAAAAAAGATAGAGTTCTTTTTTCAAGCAGATTGAGCTGAATCTTTGTTGGCATTGGAAGCTGAGGGAGGCTTTGGGTTTATGGTGTTTCTGATTGTGATCAGTCTTGGATCATTGTGAGCAGGTTCGTTTCCTGGCAAGATCTTTTGCTGTTCCCGGGAACCATGCAGGGCAGCAAAGCACTGGCCTTCGTTGGCCATACGGTCCGGTAGTTACACCTCCTCCTACTCATGTGTAGTCTCTTCAGGCTGTGCTTCCTTGAAGGAGAGGTGTTCTTTTTCATTGAGTCCAAATTCCAGTACTTGGCCTCCAGTTCTTATTTGAAGTGCTGAAGGGCCATGCTTTTGTATATGGTGGAGTGGACCAGGTTGCAATAATCACACCATTCAATTTTCCATTGGAGATTCCAGTGTTACAGGTTCTTGGTGCTCTCTTCATGGGCAACAAGCCCCTCTTGAAAGTTGACAGCAAGGTTGTTGCATTTCCTTCCTTATAGTACCTGTCTACTTTGTGTAAGGGATTTGGAGTTTGTTCTACTGGGTCTGTCAGTAACCTGGTTTTAATATTCAGCTGATCCATGTCTTGATTTCTGGCAGTTGAAAGCAGAGGTTTACTTGTGGTAGCTTTTGAGCATCTTGGTTCAGAGGTTTTGAGTTGGGATATGGGTTTGATCCTTTGCTCCAGCTCAATGTGTGGAAAGACTGAAGCCAATACTTGAACTGCCTGATCAGGTCAGCCTTGTCATGGAGCAATTTCTTAGGCTTTTGCATGAATGTGGGATGCCTCTGACAGATGTTGATTTCATCAACTCTGATGGCCCGGTCATGAACAACCTTCTGTTACAGGTGCTTCTGGACATTCCAAATGCGTTCCCAATGATTCCTTTATCTTTAATCTTTTTGTGACTACTTAGCAAATCATCAATTTCTTCTTCTAGAGCTCCATGAAAGTATCAACAATATCAAACAGCTGTATATGGATGTTTTGACAGGCAGAACCAGCCATGACTCTCTTCACCGGGAGCTCAAAAGTGGCAGAAAAATTGGCGCTAGACTTGAAAGGGCGTATCAAGCTTGAGGATGCTGGCTTTGACTGGAAGATTCTGGGACCTGATGTGCAGAATGTGAGGAAATAGTCTCTTTCATCTTTCCTGTGTCTTTATGCATGTGCATCATTGTGGATGCAAACTTTTGAGCACTACATAGGACCACAAGATATGGAGGGTATCAAGGAACACATGGCAAGTTCATAGGAAATAGAAAATCTAGCAGGAGTGCAATGTACTTGTTTTGAATAGTAAAGACAGTTTTGGATGTTGCAGGAGGACTATGTGGCATGGGTGTGTGACCAAGATGCATATGCTTGCAGTGGCCAGAAATGCTCTGCCCAGTCTATCCTGTTCATGCATGAGGTCTGGCCTTTTTCTTCCATTCCAAATTTCATCCTTCAGTTTGTGTAGTCGTAACCAAGGGCTGTCATGAAAGGTGAATGTCAAGACATTCATCTCTCAATTCACATGCTAGAATTCAAGGAGCATTCACAGTACCAATTTCTTGGATCTAATATTAATTTCAGATGCAATTATTATTCTTTTATAAGATGAATCCTTTTATAGTGGAGAATATTGTTGATGCAGAACTGGAAAAAGGTTGGCTTCAAGGAGAAGTTGAAGGAGCTGGCAGCCAGGCGGAAACTTGAGGATCTCACTGTTGGCCCTGTTCTCACAGTGAGTGTCCTACCCTTTTCTCAAGTCTGCAAACTTAGCGGTGCACCTTTGACCTGATTTATGAAAATCTAGGGTTTCAAGAAGATGTTGAAGGATTGCTATGATGTGGTTCTGCTGTGTAACTACCTGAGACTGCTCTCGTCTTTTCAGGTCACAACAGAACATATGCTTGAGCACATAAACAAGCTCATGGACATTCCAGGGGCACATTTAGCATATGGAGGGAAGCCTCTAGATGGCCACAACATTCCTAAGGTTTATGGTGCAATGGAACCAACAGCAGTTTTTGTTCCCCTGAAGGAGATGCTGAAAAGCAAGAAGAACTTTGCACTTGCCACAACTGAAATCTTTGGGCCTTTCCAAGTAAGCCTTAGATGTCACCTCTGTTCCATGATCTGCTAGGATATGTTGAGTGTGCCTTGTATGGCTCATTTTGATGAAAGGTAGTTGTTCAATACCATGCATGCTGCTGTTGTAGCCCTCTGAAGATGTGTGTAATTCCCACTGTTGTCCAAACCACTCATGAGTTTTGGTATTTTTATTTCAGTTTTCTCTGCTCTATTTGGTTGGGTTTCCTCTTTTCTCTGTTTGCAGATATGTTGTCAGATCTGACATCTCCATAACCTACTTATCTGGTCATCTCTCAATTCTCTTCAGGTTTATGTAAATTGTAAAGTAATGGAGAAGTTCTCCTTACTTATGAAGATATTTCTATGTATTGAATTTCCAATGAGTGTGGAACTTTGAACTGTCTGTGGCAGATATTGACTGAATACAAGGATGAGGATCTTCCTTTAGTACTGGAGGCTTGTGAGCGGATGCATGCTCATCTCACCGCTGCTGTTGTCTCTAATGATGTTCTGTTTCTCCAGGTCATGAAGATCTCCTTATTCCCTGTTCTCACTCAATGCACCTATAAAACGCAGTGTGGTCTCAATATGTATTTGTGTAGGACCAACTTGGAAAGACTTTTAGACATCTTAAGGTAGTAGGATTGTCACCAATTTCAACAATTGCATTTGGAAATTGTGAGGCTGTAAGATTTGCAAAATTATAAATGTAAAAGGTCATTTTCACTGATATGTGTACTCTTTGATGCAGCAAGTTCTAAGCAACACTGTTAATGGCACTACGTACGCAGGCATCCGGGCACGTACTACTGGAGCTCCTCAGAACCACTGGTGAAAACTCTGATTATTTGACCTACAACTTAGCTTCCTGTGACTCTTTATCTCACATTTTTTGTAATGATTGGATGGGCGAACTGTTTACAAGAAAGTGAGTGCTGCATGCACAAAGACACAAACATGTGGGGGAAAGAGACAGCCCCTCGAGCTGAGTTTGAGATGGCTTGTTCTATAGCTGATAGTCCATCCTTACTCCAAGGAAGAATAGCCCATATGCAATTTGCTAAAGAATGTTGTTGAGCCTTGTCTTTATGGTGTCACAAAAATTCACCACAGGAAAAATGAGCTTATGTTTGTTGGCAAGCAGGTTTGGGCCTGCTGGAGACCCACGGGGTGCTGGGATAGGAACACCAGAGGCTATTAAGCTAGTGTGGTCATGCCATCGGGAAATCATACATGATGTTGGCCCCATCCCCAAGGACTGGAAAATACCACAGTGCACTTGACTTCTCTTTCATTCGAGTTGAGTGAGAATATGGAGCAGAACGTTGGAGCACAAGTGAATTTCACCAACATTGTAAGAGATGAACACAGACAGGCAGCTTTCTGCCACAATGGTTTCTTGAAAAAGGTAAGTGCATGACACAGGCCTCACAAAGTGGGGCCTGTTTGCTTATAGACTCATGAGTGAGCAAACAGAACATGTGAGAGTCTCGTCAGATCCAATGGAACCAGGACAGATTTGGTGTTGAATAAACCTTGAACAGGTGAAGCCTTGACTACTTTGAGAGTACTATTATCCTGATGTGGTAATGGTTGACAGATTTTGAGTTTTGGTGTGAGTTGTTTCCAAGACATTTCTTGGTTGTGTTTTTGAGGAAAACAGATGAGGCAAAACTGAGTGATGGTTTCTTAAGAATTGTGAGTAATGTGGTATGTCAGAAAAAAAGGTTGGCAGGTAGGTACTCTTTGATGTACCTATGACCACACAAATGTATGCAAGTGGTGTCATTTGTAACTTAGCAGTTGTGAGAGGATCCTCAATGTCGTCAACTTGAAATGGTGTTATTTTTCCCTGGGTGTGTTCAATGAGGTTAGAAAATCAGGTTTCAGATTTTAATGGAATTAGAGACTTTTGTGTTTTCATTGAAGAGACTTTTTAGGACTCAGTCTCTTCATCTCTGTGAAAATACAAGCTTGTCAAACTTATCACAGCTTGGTGTGATACATGTGATGAGAACAATTGGGTGCGTGTTACAATCTTGTCATACAAACTCCATATTTAGCTTTGTGATTTACAACTCAGATTTTTTCAGATGTATTAGTCTTGTGATATCCGTGGTCACAAGGATAGATAGATTTTGTTGAGATTTTTTCAGGGGTGCCATACATGTGACCACAAATTACACATATTTTAGTTGGCATCTATCTATGAAGGAAGGTAGTTTGTTTTGTTCTGTTTTGTAGGTATGAGATTCACTGAACCAGGATGCTTCAGATTGTGTTCTTGGTGTCTTTGGAAAGCTCTTGATGAGGAGGGATGCATGGCCTTGGGTTCCATGACGGTTGGACTTGCAGTGCAAAAGTTCTTGAATATTGAATGATTTCTTCACTGAAGATTAAATTAAATTAAATTGTAGCTGAAAATTTTGGAGGAACTAGAATGTGCCTTCGGTATTGTTGGAAAGATGTTGATGAGCAAGATTTAATGGAATTTTATTTAGTAAGATTTGGATTCAGAATGTAGGAGATATTGATTTTTTAAGTGATTTCTGCCACTGAAAATTCAAATATTGGGTTTGGTCGCCTATTTTTGGCCTACACCAACATCCCCAACTCAAAAGTTTCGCTCAAAAAAAACACTCTTACGAGACCCAAGAGATCATAGCAAGGTTGAAGACTCTCATGGATTTTTGCAAAGAGATTTGGAAGAAAGAAAAATTTGCAAGAGGAGGTTTGGAAGAAAGAAAAAAATTTACAAGATGAGGTTTGGAAGAAAGAATTTTTTTTCCCAGAGAAGGTTTGGAAGAAAGAAAAATTTGCAAGAGGAGGTTTGGAAAAAAGAATTTTCCCCCAAGAGGAGGTTTGGAAGAAAGAAAAATTTGCAAGAGCTTTTTGGAAGGAAGAATTTTGCAAGAGGAGCTTTGCAACAAACAATTTCGTGAAAAGCTCCAAAGAATTCTGCAAGAAGGGGCTTTGGAAGAAGATTCAAGAATTTTTCCAAAAAAAAAAAGTAGTTTGAAATAGCTACAAGAAAAGTTCAATTCGTTTATCCATTGAGGAAGCACAAAATCTTGTGATGATTTGGTTACAAGACTTGCATGCAACCAAATCATCCAAAATGGCTAAGCCTCGCTAGAATTTTATTCTCCACCCAAATGAGGGAATCAAGTGGTTGGGGTGCAAACTCGCTAGCAAGTAGGAAAGTTCTTTTTGCCGATTTTATCAAATAATTCATGAATCGATAATTAAATTGTGAACATGCTAACATCACATCTTCAAGTCATATGATATATGATATATGCATGGGTCTATCATTTGTTTGTACGATAACTATGAATGTTTAATATAACTATGCACATTAGGTCAGTGAATTGCAAAGTATTATCAACTAAGAAACTTTAATTTTTTTTCAAAATGATTCAAATGGTGACTTGATGATCATTACACAATCCTCAATGTCAACCAAGGCTAAGAAGTCATTAAGCAAAAAAAAGATGTACCTTGAATATAACCTGCTGGCAAAAATTATGGAGACTGAAGGTTTGAAAATTCTTTGCAAGGTTAAGATTTAGTGGGTTCATATACACCACCACGGATACCTTCCAATTGCATCTTGTCTAAGTACAAGTCATTTGTTGTGAAGATGGTGAAAGACATTGGAAGGAATGCACTTGCAAAGACAAACTTTGAATTGTTTTGTGATTGTGAAATTATTTTGAAACTAACATTTGTCTCGCCAATGCTAGAGATAGTGCAAGATTGTCAAAGATGGGCTAGGAGAGGGACACTTTTGTTTCTGATTTTTTGACCTTCATTAATGTGGGAGATTTGTATAGCATGTATGCAAACCTTGTTAAAAGGTACGATCCCCCAATTTTAGACTTTCAACTTGGCAAATTATACTTGTGATGTTTAGCATATGGTGTGGCAATTGCACCCCAGAGATTCAAATTGAGTACTTGGGATTCAAATTTCACATTTGGATGTACATGTGACATAAGATAGAGAGAGGTGGTTACAAGTGGAGAGGTGACTATGGTAAGCAGAGGTAATTGGGAATGTGCAATGCAATCAATAAAAGAACAATGCATAAATGTGGCATTGGGTTTGATCAAAGAGTTCCATATGTGTTTTCTTATGTAAAAGCTCGTGAATGCTATTGGGATCACATATCACCAATATTGGATGGCACTTGACATGAAGGCAAAATTTCCAAGTCACCTTGCACTAATGAATGCAATTTTTGTTGCCATCCAAAAACAAAATACTTTATTTGGATTTGTGGTTGGTCCCTTGTTGGACCTAGTGTAGCTTTATCAACAAGCCTCTTTCTTCATGATAGCTATGAGAACCAATAGTCATGTTGCCTTGTATCCACCTCAATTTGAAAACCCTACAACTTGTGGGGACAATTGGAGTTGAATGCGATTGTCACTCACAAATTGTCAAAGTTGATAAGAAGCTTGTGGAAATGGCAATTGTCATGGTTCACAGCAGTGCAGAGGACGAGGACATTTTTTACATTGAGCTTCATGAGATCTAAGCTTCACAATCAATTAAACACCAAATTGGACTTGGTGGTCAGCACGTATGCTCAACAGTTCGATGAAATGGAAACTTTTCCTTCCTACAATGGAATCCCTGAGTGGGCCAATAGAAAGGAGCAGTATGGCAAACAGTAGTAACTGGCTAGAGAATTAAGCAGCTCAGGTCTTTTTTAGCCAAGTTGTGGAAGAAGTTTTGAGCACCATGTTAATTATACTGTGAGTACTCAAAATCTTCTTACAGAGAGGTGGAATTTTGTGTACAAATCTTAATATGGCAGAAAACTCCTCCCTCACGACATTAAGATTTGTATACAAAATTCCAGCACATGCACATGACCAGGGCAGGAACATCTGTGCGGATTATTTGACTCAGGAACTAGTAGTGTAGATTAAGTGACCACCACCAAGACTGACTGCTCTCAAGTGCCTGCAAAGTAGATGTGTCAATGGCACATAAGACTCAGTCTTCTTGCACCCCACCCACCTCTCTGCTATTTGCAGAAACCACCTCTTCTGCAGAAAAATCAGATGCCAAGTGCAAGA
>Ga0209208_10008709_pt1 | contig 13478 bp, 6 predicted proteins | sample S1TSphfallax_3_FD_187694 | JGI IMG/M metagenome (GOLD analysis project Ga0209208, IMG submission 187694) | Host-associated microbial communities from peat moss isolated from Minnesota, USA - S1T2_Fd - Sphagnum fallax MG (SPAdes) (version 2) | ecosystem: Host-associated > Plants > Peat moss >...
TAACTGCGATCTAGTGTCTTCTGAAGCAGGAGTAGTAGAAGTGTTGACGATAGGCGCTTCCTGTATTAAGGTTTTCATTCATGTGTTCTTCTTTAAGTCAGCATACTGAACGCTTATTCGATATCCATTTCTTCTGTTGCCAGTTTGTCCTCGGGGTATGTCTTCATAGCTCTGTGACCAGTGTGTCCTAGTAGATTTGTGAGTAGTGTGAAGTTGGAAACTGGGAACTGCTAATATACCGTTTGCAGCCCGACATGATGTAAGATGCATGCTAGACTGAATAGGCTGCAATCTGTCTTTGAAGGAGGAGGGATAAATGTGTCACGACAAGTGTCTGATAAGCTGGTTTTCATTCAAGTTGTTCTTATCAGGATATGGAGGGTTTTTCTAGTAGTGAAGTTGATCTTTTTAAGCTATGGAGGGCTTCTCTACTATTCATTTTGTTTTGATGCCAGTCGGTCGTCGGCGTATACCTTAAGTAGTTTTATGAGTTGTATGAGGTTTAGTACTTTTTAATTGCAATAACCAATTGTAAATTATAAATACTAAAAATACCTATGTTTTTCTTGTATGTTTAATATGTTTTTAGTTTTGATAAGATGCATTTGTTATTTTGCAGGCCACTTATGCTACAGTGAGCAGTTCAAGAGGTTCAATTCCTCCATAAATGACAAAAACTTAATCTAAAGTAAGAAGTGTGCAATGTTTTTTTATTGTTGAAAGGTTGTTAGATTTTGTAGAATTCAACTCTATTTAATTTCAACATGGAGCCAAAACATCACCAAAGCAAATGTCCATGGAGCAAAAAAAAAAAACAAAAAAATGGTGTAGTTTGTTGCATTTTTATACACTAAAACATTTGGATATTTGCATCTTATTGAAGAACTTTTTATAGTGTAGCCATCGTTTTTTCACAATCCAAAATATGTAGTAGCGTTTTAAAGCTTTTACATTAAAAACCTTTAGCCGAAAAGTTTTTTGAGAAAAACCTATGTTGCTAGTTGTAGCTAGCTTAATTGATGGCTTGCTACAAATTTTGCAACATGCTATGGGTTGTTAATGCAAGTGCAACTAAGCTTTGAAAATGAAAAAAAATGATTGATCCCAACCTCACTTTATTTAAGTAACTACCCATTTAATGGGTAAGTATCTTTGGTAACTAGGTATGAAATACATATGGTTACTATGTAGGTAGATCCATGTTGATGGTTAGGACAGAGATAACAACAATGGTTAGTTTTGGACAAGAATATAATGATAAAGTGTTTCATGTCCACATATGATTGTATTCAAATACACATCCTATGAGGTTTAGGTCTTTTGAAATCTTGCATTTGAAGGAAGGAGGAAAAATTCAAGGTTGTAAAATGGGCTCCAATTATAATGGAAAAAATTTTAGAGGTCTATTTAGTACCTAAATTCTTTCACCACACACCCATTGGTGCTGTCTGATTCTTGATTTTAGAGGAACCTTTGGTCCCAATTCTTATTTTTCTAATTTGTTTTTTTGATGGAACATTATGTCTAACCTTGAGACTGGCTTTTTGGATTTTAAAAATCTGTAGTTTCAATGATTTCCACAAAGAATTTAAAGTTGGTTTAGTTTAAACTAGGTTTAATTTCATTTCAGTTGCACAAAACTAAACAAAATAAAATAATGTAATATTATTTTGTTCAATAAGTGCACACAATTCAAGATAAAGATTATGAAATATTAATTATATGCAACCAATTGAATGCAATAACTTGCTTAAAATGGAAGGCTAAGCTTCTTTTTTTTAAAAAGTTGTAGTTATGTACCTAAAAAACTTAAATCTATTTAAAATGGGATAACACAGCCCCCCCAATTCAGGTTCTAACAATAAATCCTAAAAAATTAAGAACTCTGGATTTGGAGAACCTAGAACTTAACCTATAACCTAGACTTGAACCTACCTAAATCCCAAAACATGCCAACATTGTTGCCCACACCATCCACTCGCCCCCCCTCCTGCCTCCACACAACTATTTATGTTTTAAAGGTAATTTATATTTGTTAATCAATGGCAATAATTAAATACTTTTGAAAATATTCTCAAACCAAAACTCTAGTCATTCTAATCTTTGAACAGAAGGTCACTAACGGATAATTGGACCAAGACCTACTCAATTGAAAACTTAGAACTTATACATTTACCATTTTAAGTACATACGGAGTCAAGGGATTTGATTATCATGTTAAACAATAGGTTAATTAACAATTGACTAGTTATAATTATGGAAACTTACCAAACTTAATTAAAAAACAAAAACCCATTTGAAAGGGGAAAAGGAGGAACATAAGGAAAGGACCAACATCCAACCAAGAAACAACACCCAAAAATACAAACAGACCGACAAGAGTCACAAAAGAAGATAATGGGGACTTGCCAGAAGCAGAAAATGATGGAGTATCTATGCAACCCTCTAGCTATCTCCAATATTTGCAAACAACTGCCTTTAGTTAATGAGTTTAATTCACCAACAACCAAAATATTTTCTTTCAATTTGTGATGCAACCAAGGTGGTAATCATCCATAAACCAATTTAGTCAAATTTGGTTATCAACAAAGTATGAAAGGAAAATATTTAAGTATCTTTATATATTTTTAAATATGTAAAACATTCATATTTTGGTGTTGTTTAGGTGTTTAGGGGCTATTTCATGTTTTGATAAAGTGACTACTATTTCCAAAGGAGTATTTATGGGTCCAAATATGCCAATAGGAACTAGGGTCTCCTCATTGGGTGATTGCGTAGTTTGAAATATTCCCAAAATATCTTAGTAATACTTCATTTGAATTTATTTTTTTTCCAAATTTCATTCAAAAAGATGTTGCAATATACTATTATGTAAATATATGTTTAAATAAACCTCTCTAGAAATATGTCTTGTTTAAAGAATCTTTTCAAAAATAAACATCCTTATGTAATATTATTATGAATTTTTCTAATTTTTTTCCAAATCATACCACATGTTTTCATAATATATTATATATAGTATCATGCATGTTTTTGAATGATTGATAACATTATTACAAATTTTCATACTAAAACATGAAAAATTAAGCATTAATTTCACTTAACTTTGATTGCACTTTTATATGTTTATAATTGTTCATTGTAAAATGTTCAATCATACAGGTCAAATATATCTCTTAATACATGAATATAAAGCACTCCACATGGCTCTATATGAATTGAATACCAAGTATGTTATAGAGATCACCTTTGTTCATAATTTCAAATTCTTTTTCCAAAATTCCTTTTAATTGACACATGTCAACTTCATATTATTGCTAACAATCATGCCATTGTCCACATTATAAATTGCCAAATAATGAAGCCTCCTTTAGTATTTGTTTTGACATAAATGTCTGCATCAAAGTCTATTTGAGTAAAGCCTTGTTGTTCAGCAAGTAGGTACTAAGTTTGGGGTGATTGTTTTAACCCATTCAAGGATTTATGTGACTTACAAACTATGTTTGTTAGGACATCCTTTAGAAATTGTCATATTAAGTGTCTTCATTTAAAATGCTATTTAAAAAGGTAATTTTAATGCTTAATTGTTGAATTTCCAAATCAAATTGAGAAGCCAAAGATATTAAGATTCTGAGAAACTTTTAGTTTAAAATTAGAGGGAACATATTCATAAAGTCAACTCCTAAGACTTGTGTGTATCCTTTGGCAGCCAATCTAGTTTTGTATTTATCTATATTGTCATTAGATTTGCATTTTATTTTGAAAATCCATTTTGAATTGGCTGGCTTTGGATCTTTTTGCAATATTGTATAAGTCTACATATTATATTTTTATAAAAGATTACAACTCAAAGTTCATGCCACCTTTCAAATGGTGGGACTCTTGACAATTACATTTTTCTTCATATGTTTCATTTCTGGTTATGTTGAGTTACCAAGGCTTTCAATGTGTATTTTGAGATTTTTTGGGTAGAATTGCTTTCAATAATTTTAATTGATCTTTTGGGTTTCTTAATCTCTTTTGATGGTCTAATTCCTAGGGAACTTTATGCTATTAATTTAAATTTTCTACATGAAGATGATTCTATTGGGATTTGTGAGTGAGGGGACAATGGTTGGGTATTATCTTCTCCACTAATAAACATGTTGAAAAATGAATTTAATATTATTATTCATTATGCTTGTTTTTAGCAGTTAGTACTCAAGTAGTGAGATTCGCAAATGGGATTGGATTTCTATTGCAAAAATGAGGTTACCTATTTGGTCTTTCATTAGGAAAGATGCTAAGTCTAGGGGCTATTGCAAACAATCTCAGTTATTCATTGAGGTTTCGGGTCACATCAATATTTTAAGCAGATTGGAATGCTAGTCTCCATTGAAAACTCCTTCTTGGGTTGCAATATTTGATTTTTGATCAACAAAAGGGATTGCTTCCCCCCTCCTCACATGGGGTTCCCTTTGCATGACCCTTTCACATATGTTCCTATGAATTGAAATTAGAGTTTGCCTCAGTTATAGAATGTGAGTAAGAAATCCCAAGACAATAGTTTTTTGGAAGAGTAAAACTATATGAAGCTAAGAATAACAAAAAAACTTCACAGCACACGCTAATGGAACCTCAAATCTGGAAGCAAAAACAGAGATAGTTGATGCTGTGGGATATCTCTCATCAATGATCAGTAGTGATAAGGGTAAAGACCGACTGAATACCCTGGAAGGGATAAGTGATGGACACCTTCTCAGCAACAACCAATGAGCTAGCATCTTCCCTTGCCCCCCCCCAATTGTAGTAAGCTTCGTACTAATTGCATGCACTGGGCACAACACCGCTTCTGTACCCCAGTATCCGTGTCCTAGCACTTGCAAGGATGCTGTCTTCATTTCTCATTTGTATCCACCAGTAAGGATATTCAAGACTGATTTAGTACATACCCTGCAAGCTGTAAGATTGGGGAGGATGGACGATGGACCTTCCCAGCAACTAGCCAGGTAATGTCTTTCCCAATTGTCAGAAAGGGCTTGATTCCTGGTAGACTCCAGAATACTGTACACACGACTTTTGGAACCCAGCTTCCTTTCCTGGAACTAGCAGTGATTCTCTCTTTATTTTCAATGCAAAAGAATTAGAAATGAATTTATTTAGACTTTTTGTAGCTGCTTTCATGTCCAGGCACTGGAACAGTCTCCTCCTCATCCAAGAGATATTAGCCTGATTTTGATACACTTGAGGCAGTTTTCTTGCAGGCACTTTCCATTGATTGGGGTGCATTTGGTCCTTAGAGACACACTATGATAATGACCATGATTATGCTACCAGCTACTAACAATTAGTGCAATATATTCACCAGCATAACTTTAGTAGATTGTGGTTTCTTGATGTAGACAACAGGGGAGTGTTGCTTTTCCTGGCGAAGTTAAAAATTGAGAATGCCAAAAAAATGATTTCTGGGGGCTTTTGCAATAGTCAGAAATTAAAATTCCAATAAAATAACCCAAAAAAAAATGCCAGATTTGTGTATTAGATTCCAGCAGGAAGCCTAAAATATAGGACATTCAAAAGTTTTTACTTTCATGTCTCTTTCAGTTATGGCCAAATTTGGCCAAATCCTCCAACAGATGATCAGCACGTGGAAGTTGGTCTACACTCCTCACCACAAAATTGAAAAAAGGAAAGAATAAAAAGAGAAAGGAGCTAGCTATAAGAGTGAGCCTCAACAAAAGTTGAGGTATGATTTCCTTTCTTTGGAAGACAAACATCTAACTTACTTCTGGCTAAGTATGACATGGATGGAAAACCCGATTTGCCAATATCTGCTTTTGCTTTTATGTGCCCTAGAAAGATGAACTTGGAGGGAGGGACTGCATGGAAAACTACATAATCTCATCGAAGTAGGAGTTTCTTTCAAATTTCAATGAAAGGAAAACTCAACTAAAATATTGGCTGGGCCATATCAAAACATCCTCAGTGCACTATTCCAAGTCCAACCCAACTTTCATTCACCTATCAACAAAAGATAATGTGATTCATATTACTTAGTTTGGGGGGACAATCTTGACATTATTTTTTTTGGTGATAGACCTCTCTGATTTATGGTTTGTCACCCAAAACCAAAAACCCACACTTGACACTTTGACACACTTCTAACATAGAAATTATTCACATAGCCCACTAATCGACACTAATCTAAGTGAAAAAACTGAAACTTTTTTTAAATCTCCATGCAAAAGACAAATCATATTTACACTAAGCATGCAACTCTCTGGTCTCCCCATACAACAAGGAAGAAGAAATAATAAGAGAACAGAGAAGAACAAAATGACATGAAAGGAAAGCAATGAATTCACAAGAAATGCTGATTAAATCAGAAAGCAAAAAAGAACCTCTAATTCTTTTGCAACTCTTTTGGACCTCCACAACCACCTTGCAAACTAAACCAAAACAAAAGCTTGCCTCTACTGTTCTTTTCATGTGGTTCACCCATGTAAGTGAACAAAATAGAACTACTTTGGACCTTAACAACCACCTTCCAAACTAAACCAAAGCAAAAGTTTGTCATAAAACACCAAAAAGTCACCCATGACCTATTTTAATAGAAAAGAAAAAACTCACATCACTCAGCCCCTTTCAAAAGAAAAAAATCCTGGGGCTCAGGTGCATGTTGCATCTCCTCATTGGCTCAACAGCATTTTGATTCTTAAATTTGTCGGCCATGTTTTCATCCACAGTAATGCTAGGGGTACTAATGAGGGTACATAGTTTATTCCAATATAGAGGTGAGAGAAAGCATGTGAGCGAAGCCATACAAAATCTCTAGAATGTTTTAGTTGCACTCCACATTTTATCTTGTTCTTTTTACCTTCTGTTAAATGGTAGAAGAAGGTTAGTAGGTAGCACAGTTGATCTGGGTTCAAATTGAAGAGCAAGAGATCCTTTTCTAAGGAAAAGCAATTCCCTCCTATCTGTAAATGGTCAATTCCTGGCATTTCAAAGGAACCTTAACAAAACTGGAGCCATAACACATCTGCATCGAATCTAGCTTTGAGAACTCACTTTTCACGTTCACCAAAATCAACATGCACTCCAATTTGAAGTCATGTAGAAATAACAGGTCCCAGGGGTGAATCTTTAATAAATATGATAACCAAGTTGGTTCTAATTACCTGAGTCAACATGAGTTTGTTGAGAAAGAATTAACCTAATACTTGTTCTACAACTTATTTACAAGTATATGTATGTAGTAAATCCTAAACATTATGCATGTCAACTAGTATTTTTGTTAATTTTTTGATGTAACAAATTATGTGGTGATGATTCATAGGAAGATTTAGTGATTAATTTGGCTACAAACTAAATAAGAAAGTGGTTTCTTAAAAATATCCTTCAATATTTGTGGGTACTTATTTGAACCATGTACATAAATCTGACAGAATTTCTTGAATTTTGGTTGAATTTTAGCTACTGCAAATTTCCAGAAGCATTTGATCACTTTTAATTCTTCATATAGCTTTTTGGCTATATGTATATTCAGCAAAAAAGAGGCTAATGCATGTGTACATAGCAACAACCAGAAGTTGGCACTGTAATAATCAAGGCTCCACATGAAAATGGGCATATGTTCTTTACTTGTTAAGTCAAAAACACATTTTGCCTTCATTGAAGTGCAATTATAACATGGAGTTACTCTAGGCAATGTAGAAGAAAATGGATATCATAACAATGTTCACTATTTATCATGAACCTTTCTTGTCTAATGAAACCATAAAATGTACTTGCCCAACTAATGGGTTACACACATAACCACATCACTCAAATAGGATTGCAGTGAAAGTGGAGTCATAATTATGTTCTTTTGTAATAGGCCCATTGTTGCTTGTAGTGCTGCCACACAGCTTTAGGGGCAACGGGGTCTTCATGCACACCTTCCCCATACATTTCTAAAAGTATTCCAACTCTTAACCTTACCCACACATTTCACATGTGTATCCATGAGGCTATTGCCCACAAACCCATCAGACTCACATCAAGTTTGAATGATCTCATCATCAACACGTCCACAAGCCTCTTTATACATATTATGACTTTATAAGCACACACATTTTTGGTCCCCATTGAAAGTTACACAGTTTAGGTGCTCCACAATTCCTATGATCTAACACTACACAGTTCTAATGCCTTCTACCCTTCATCCACATTTCACATGGAGCAGGAAGGTGAGAACTTGGAACCAGATGTCTCTCTTGAAATACCATGATTGTTAGCATTCTGGATTTCCCTGTAATTCAGATGTTCTAGAACCTTGGTTATCATCAACAAAGACATTGGAACCCACTTGAATGAGCTGGTCATGAACATATCTACCTGTCTTGCACTGCACAGGTAGTCACCACGGCCACTATAATGATATAACCTTAGTCCATCCCTTCCTTTCTCATACATTGATACAATGCTAAAGCCTTCTGCCTTTCACCACAGTTTAACTTGTCCCTGAATCACAATAGACCCTGAGTGCACATCTTGTGTCAATGTCCTTTTGAACACCTTGCCAAGCATTTTCAATGCTCCCACATTTGGCAGACATGTAGATGTCTAGGAGACTATATAGCTTGCAAAGACAGGGTACCGACACGAGTTAATGTATTGAGGTACACTTGCTCTCATCAAGTGAGCCTAAGATGACACTAACAGTTTTTATGAGAGCCTAAGGTGACACTAACAGTGTTGGCCAGTTCTTCCATGTTTTTTTAAAAAATTGGCAGGGCAGGGTCTTTGTGAAATTATTTTTTATGTCCCACAAAGGGTGTCAAATAACTGGGTTTTGAAATTTCATGAGACCTGCCTAGGTATTGCTTCTTTAAGCAATACCCCCATTATCAAATTCCCCTTTTTTGGTTTATTGATAATACCTACCAGTACACATAAGTGTTGATTTTGAAATACCCAGCCTAATACCCAAGTTATAACCACCTAGTATTATGTCAACCTGTAGGTCTTTTTAATGAAACTTATGCCCAAAAAGAAATCTCCATATTTCATGCACTTCTCACAATTTCCAACTGACAACAGTTGAAAGGGGAGCTCAATTTGGAACTAAATTTGGAGAAGTGTAGCCAAAAGAAAAGTTTCAGGTCAAATGTCTTAAGGATTCAAGAACTTCTTGTGATGAGACATGGAAAGGTACAGGTTGGTTTTTGATATTCATCAAAGCAAATACCTAGCTCATAAGGATCTTGTCAAATCACAATATGTCCCCAACAAGTACAGTCGGTGTTTTGTTTGTAACCAATTTCAAAGCCTATAGGGGGTTGTTTATGAATAACCTACCCTTGGACTCTTGTTGATAACTGACCATTTTCTCCAATGACCGACCAACACTGGACACTACCATAGCATGGGCATTCATGGCCTGGTCAAAAGGGTTGGGTCTATCCCAAGTTCCTGCTAATTCATGGATGCAACACTTATGCATCATGCCCTTCCTTTAGCATGGCATTTATAAGTGCATATGGGCATCATGTTGAGCATGCTCTTAAGGCCCCTTTACACTTGGAGTCAAGGCTGAAAAAACTTGGGGGCCAACTTTGAGCATCCTTGGCTTGTTGTTTGGCCCAAAGTTTTTAATAAATGCTAGAACATTGATCTCATGATATTAATAAATGCTTGAACATTGGCCCCAAAAGTTGCAAATTGGCTTCCCAAATTCGATGGTATCCTTTTTTTTGAGCCTTGAGGCCAATAGAAGGCCATAAAGTTCAGCATTTATATTAGTAAGTTGGGGCAGATTCAAAATACTTTTTCTATTTCAACCTTGACTCCTATTGTAAGGCCCTTGGGGCTGATTTCAACTTTTGCACCAATAGGAATGCTTGATTTGAGTTGAACATTGGCCTTGACTCCTTGTGTAAAGTGGGCCTAAATGTCCTCATTGATCCTGCATTTCCTATATATGGCCACTATGCTGCTACCTACATCCATATTTAACTCTTAGTTATTTAATGTGACTAGAGTATGAATATGTGTATTCTCTTCAACTGCTCATAAAACAGCACATGAATTGAGAAGTTACACTAACAAAAGTTTACCTGCTAGAAGTCATGAAACCTTCTTGTGTTTGGTGACAAAGTTAAACCTGGTCTTTCAGGTTGAAGCAACAGCCACCGGTACACCATGAGGGATGGATGGTGGGAGAACAGGAAACAATTTTCTATGGGGGTCCTATCTCATGGCTAACCCCATTGGTTCACCTAGTTGATGTTTTTATAGTATTGCGTACCTTTTCATCCCTTGACATGGTTCTTTGCCAAGAACTTGCAATTTTTATGAAAGAACTAGTGGTTTTAAGGCCGGTAATTTGATATATTCAAGTTTTTGGAGAACCAGGGTTGTATACAAGAACTAGTTTTATTTGTTTTCTGGGAGTTATGATTAAGAACATATCCTGATAATTGTCAGGGCTCAGTTAGTATCCACCTAACATTGCTATTGACACATCATTAAAGAACCACCGGTTCCAGTTCTTTGAATCAGAGAATTGTCGGTTCCAGGACTTTTGATAAACAATTCAGAATCAGAGAGCCAATGCTTCCGGTTCTTTGAAAAAATTTAGGATTAAAGAACCACTAGTCCTAGTTAGTTGGAAAACTTTAAAACTGATAGTTTTCATCATGATAGAATGAGTAATCTTATAAGCGGTTATTTTATTTTTAAATTTTTTTTAGAACTGTATCTACATATCGGAACTGGTTCTTTCAGATTTTCGCCAACAAATGATTATGAATCCTAAGAATCACACTAATAACCACTAGGGGTCTGTTCTTATTTCTAATAACCACCCAACACTCCTGTTAACAGCTATATTTACCTCCTAATCACCTACTTGCTCCTACCTATATCAGTGATAACGTTTGATCGTGTGTGCATTGGTGGTGAATTAGACTCAACTTTGGGAGTTTTACAAGTTTTCATCCAAGTTCGGGACGTAGTCTGCAGAAAATGAAGATAGGTACAGGGTCACATAGGTCCCCCAGCATAGTGGAGATGAATCCAGTCATTTAGGACATGGGTCTACTTGGACAAATCCACAACTTTTGCCAAAAACTTCCAAAAAAGACTTTGTACAATTCACACCGGATTTTTTTGTTTCAGCACAGTGTGAAATTCACCCAAAAAAGAACACTACTTGTAACCAGGGTTTTTAAAAAAAAATTTCACTTGAAAACAAATGTTGTGAAAAATTTCCCAAAAAATTGCCACCATAGTGTGAGAATTCACCCAAGAAATTTAAACGGCAGCCAACAAATTTAAGAATCAAAATCCTACTCGCTTAATGAGGAGATGCAGCATATGCACCCGAGAGGTCTAGGATTTTCTTCTTTTGGAAGGGGGTGGGGGACATGAGTTTTCTCTTCTTTATTTTGAGTAAGGGGGGTTGTGAGCGTTTTCTTTTTTATTTTGGGTCATGGGTGGCATTTCGTGTCATGACACACGTTTGTTTTGCTTTAGTTTGCAAGCTGGTTGTGAAGATCCAAAGTAGTTTTATTCTTTTCAGTTACATGGGTGGATCCGATGGACAGAACACTAGAGGCAAACTTTTGTTTTTGATTTAGTTTGCAAGGTGGTTGTGGAGGTCCAAAAGGAGTTTTCTTGGTTCACCATGTGGACAGAACACTAAAGGTAAATTTTTGTTTTGGTTTAGTTTGCAAAGTGGTTCTGGAGGTCCAAAGAAGTTCTATTCTTTTCATTTACATCATGGGTATGCCCCATGTACAAAAAACTAGAGATTTTTTTTGCTTTCTAATTAAATTAACCTTTTTCATGAATTCAATTCATTTCTTATCATGTCATTTTGTTTTTTTTGTTCTCTTATCACTTCTTCCTTGTGTTATGGACAGACAAAAAGTTTTAGAAAGTTTGAGTTTTTTCACTTCCATCAGTGCCAATTAGTGAGCTATGTGAACAATTTCTAGGTTAGGAGTGTGTCAATGTGTCAACAGTGAATTATTTTGTTTTGGGTGATGAACCAATCAGAGAGGTCTATCACCAAAAGGAAAAAAATGTCAAGGTTGTCCCCCCAAACTAATTAATACGAATCACACTATTTTTTGTTGATAGGTGAACTAAAGTTGGGTTAGACTTGGAATAGTGCACTAAGGATGTTTTGGTATGGCCCAACCAATATTTTTGTTGAGTTTTCCTTTCATTGAAATTTGAAAGAAACTCCAACTTAGTAGATTATGTAGTTTTCAACCCAGTCCTTCCCTCGAGGTTCATCTTTCTATGGGCACATAAAAACACATATTGGCATCTCTAGCTGTCCATCCAAGTCATGCTTTGCAAGAAGTAAGTTAGATGTTTGTCCTCCATAACATACTTGGTATCCAAGTCATCTAGAATTATGTGGAGGCCTTTATATGCATCTGCTACGAGATATATTTATCTCTATGTTGAACACTTTACAATTAACAACTATAAACATATAAGGGTGCAAAAATAGGAATCAAAATAAAGTGTAACAAATGATTAGTTTTTCATGTTTTAGTATCAAATATTGCAAGAATCTTGCAATTGATTCAAAAGCATTTATGACAATGTTTATGATAAATTATGAGAACATTTGGTACGATTTGGAATGGGCAAGTAATGAGAACATTAAATAATTTCATTTGCATAGATTATTTAATAATGTGATTGACATTAAATGATGTCAACACTAAGTGATTTATCATGATGCAATGCATTTGTTTGGACATAAATGTAGCCTATTGTCACATCACGACAAGATCAACTTAAGTCAAAGCCCATATCGAGCTACCCAAAGTGAGGATTGTCAAAATCAATGTGACATGCCATTTTTGCCTCAATCATTATGTTGGCATCAGTTCGAATGTATCTATTTTGATGTTGATCTCAACACACAAGCCAATTGGTGCAATAAAAAAATTTAAAGCAATTTTTACTGCTACTATTTACTAACCCATACATTTATGTTTTAACTACAGCGTAAACCCTAATATGTGGAAGTTCCAAAAAATAGGTTTTGTGATGACAGAAATTGCAAAATTTTTATAAAACAGTCTAACAAGATTTGACTACGTATTATGTATGATTGCTTGGGATAAGTAAATCAATAATAATGGAGTGGAAAATAAGGTGCATGCATAAATACCCAGTATGGATGGAGTTGTTGTAAGTTGTACACGTAACCCCTAAAAGCCTCTGAGGGTACAATGTTTTCTTAGATGTGTTAGGAAAAGATATTTTTCACACCTTTTTGAAATGCATTTCCAAAGACAATTTATGAAGCATAACATATGGATGACATCCACATGGTTGAAAATTGAAACATAATTTTTTATTTTTAAAAAAAAAATCTAGAAGCATTAAACTTCAGAAATTAATTATAAATACATATTTTGGTTTATAGCAATGAAATTGAAGATGATTGGCTCAAATAAGTGTAACATACAATATTGGAAAGATGA
>Ga0209208_10008710_pt1 | contig 13478 bp, 7 predicted proteins | sample S1TSphfallax_3_FD_187694 | JGI IMG/M metagenome (GOLD analysis project Ga0209208, IMG submission 187694) | Host-associated microbial communities from peat moss isolated from Minnesota, USA - S1T2_Fd - Sphagnum fallax MG (SPAdes) (version 2) | ecosystem: Host-associated > Plants > Peat moss >...
AGCTTAATGCTAAGTGAATGGTAGCTTAACATAAAATGTTCATGGTAAGTAGGTAAGTAGGTGTAAGTCCTAAATGACTCGCATGGTGTTAAGGGGGACTCAATACTAGAGTCCCTAACACCAAGTGGGAATGCACCTTAATAAGGGTCAATAATCACTTCATTAATAAGGGTCATTTTGCATTGCATTTTAGAGCTTAGAATGAAATGAAAACAACCAATTGACAAAGAAACTAGTAAAGGGTGTAAATGCAAATTAGACGATGGGCAAAATGGTCCATTGGTAAACAATTGTGCTTGAAAGAACATCCATTGATCTTATTTCCAAAAGATGTCCACAACTTTGCATGAAAAGTGTGTCCAACAATAAACAGTTGAAGGTGATCTAACCTAAAGAAAAGAAAACTATTGCACAAATTCATTGAACTAAGTAGAAGATCCCACTTATGACTTAAACATGTCCCACTCTTGAACGTGGATACGTTAATCTCATTAATCTTCTAAAAGGACTTTATGTGGATTGGAAGAAACAAATTAATGAATTGCAAAATTTCACACACACTAATATATTCAGATGGGTTAGATAGAAATGTCCAACTATGTCCCTAAAATTCTGCCCCTGCCATTAGCCTAGGCAAAGAATGGTGACCAACAGTTTTGGAAAGAGAAATTTCATGCAGCCGATGAGGAGGCTCAGCATGCACTCATGAATGATCCAGTTTTTTTCTTTTTGAAAGGTGGGGGGGAGGGGGGTGGAGAACAGGAATTTTTTGTTTTTTTTTCCTTATTCCCAACATGTTCCCATCAAGTTCCCAAAGTGTTCCCAAATGTGTCCCTCGAGATGTTCCCAATAGCACCTGGGTTTGGGCAAATTTCAACTCCCCTGTATATAAACTAAAAAGGTGAAATCCAGGGGTGCACATTTGTTTCTATTTTGCATCTGGGGGTCTAAAGAGGTGCTTCTATTGAGGGCATGCCCAATGTTCCAAAAGAATTGCTGATGGGCCAATCAATATGGCTCCTTTAGAAAAAAAGAAAAAGTTGTGAGCACACCTATGATCTAATTAATATGAATCACACCATCACACTATATATTTTTTTTTAAACTTAATTTTTCATTATGTGCTAAGGTACCCTTGCTCTTATGAAGGGATATTGGTTCAGGCCAAAAATAGTGATAACCAATTTTAAGAATAGAATTTGCATGCAACCAATAAGATAGTGGAACACGCACTTAGGAGGCACTTTGGAGGGGGGGTTTCAGAGGCATAGAATTCGTTATTTTTGTTTTCTCACCATGTTCCCATTGTGTTTTCACATGTGTCCCCATGATGTTCCTCAAGTTCCCCATGTATTCATCAAGGGTGTTCCCAGTAGCATCGCATTGGGGGAGGCACACCATCAAATTAATAGAAAAACAAATAGGTATGCTAGAAGGGGTATTAGCTGAAGCAAAAAATAGTGGGAACCATGTCTAGAAATAAAATAGGCATGCAATCAATGAGATTACTAAACATACACTCAACAAGGTTCATCTTTTTTTTCCTTTGGGGAGGGGCTGTGTGAGGATGGGATTCTTTTATTCTTGTGTTCCCATCATGTTCTCAATGATGTTATCATGTTCTGTCATGATATTTCTCAAGTTTTCAATGTGTCCTTAAAGGGTGTTCCCAATAGCAACTCACTTTCTCCCATATTCTTTGCCCAAAGTTCTCCCCTTCTCACCTATATAGGGGAGCCAAAAGGAAGGCACTCCATCTTCACATAAAAGTTGCTATTTTGGGGATCCTCCAAAGTTTTTTTTTTTTTTTTGTGGCAATATTGAAAAAAAAAAAACATAGGAGGTCATCCATCCAATGAAAAGGATAGGAGAATATTCATGGAGTGAAGTATTCATAAAATCATTGCCAAGTTTTGATGGCAAGTGTTTACAACATGGGTTTGCCCTATTCAAAAATCTCAAACATGTGAATATGGATGGGAAAAAAGTGAAAATTAGTTTCTCTGGTGAGGAAATCCATGTATCTTACTAGTAGTGTATCAAACATCTGTGTATTATTACATGAACAATTAGATTTTATTGTCATTTAGGTAGCTATGGCAAAATCATGGAGCACAAATGCCCCATGTCATGACCATGATACATTGCTTAGAGTTTAAAGGTGGCTATGGTTTGCATTTCTTGGTTTTTTTTTTTTTTTTTTTTTTTTTTCACTTTCGTTGATTATGTTGTTGCAATTTTTTTCAATCTTTAAGAATCGGGTGAAGGGTTTTGTTTGCAAACTATTGCATTATATGTTGATGGCTGTTTATGTAACTTTCTATCTGTTGGAAAGTCAAGGAACAAGGAAAAAAAAAAGTTGCAGGTGTTTTGTAAAGAAGAGGATCAAGAAGGCAACTTTTGAACACCCCTTCTCTTTCCCTCTCCTCCTTTCTTTATGCCATTTTTTTTCTCTACAACAATTTTGAAGAGGAGCAGTTTCAATATTGAAGTTATTCTTGAAAATCAAACAATGATAAACATGTGAAGTGAGTGATGTTGTTAGTAGAATATTTTCATATTAATTGTTGATTTTCTTAAGAAAATTTCATTGCTAAATATGTAAGATCATCTATCATTTCAAAGTTTATAACCAAATAAATAACTATAATTTTAAAAAAGTGCAACTTGAATGTAAGATATTACATTTTTTTCCTCCTTGGAAGTTAGTGAATTAAACAATAGAAAACATTTGTTTGTCATTGTGAAATTTCCATTGTGAATAGGCATTTGGATAATCTATGTTCTATGCACATGGCAACCAAGTGCTCAAGTTCATATTGTGCACATGGCAGCCAACCCAAGTTCAAGTCCATATTGTGCACATGGTAGCTAGTTTGAGTTCAAGTTTACACCCATGATGAAAGAGGTAAAAAAAGGGCTATGATACAATGTATCACAAATAAAGTTATGTTTTGTTATGTTAGTTTTAAGTACATTTGCATATTTATTAATAGGAAATATGAACTTCTTGATCAATTCTACATTTTTCACAACTTGAATCAATTCATGTTATTAGACCTAATAGTTAAGTTAAAGGTAGTAACAAGTTTTTGTGATTTTTTACAACAATCAAATCAATGAATGTTTTTGCTATTCAAAACAAAGAAAATTTTGTGATAAAAAAAATTATTATAAGATTTTCCTTATTGCACGCCTATACATTATTTACAAATTATGAACTTGGTTATTTGCTACATGTTCATGAATGCATTGACAATTTTGAAAGTTTGTTATTTCCTTATATTAATGTTTTTTTTGTTTCAAGTTTTATTGTATCAATGTAACTAGATCTATGTTTAGAAAATTGATACACTACAATCCATTATATTGATGTGGAAAAGCTTTGTATGTTCAATGTGTGGCATATATTTTGATTATTTTCATTGTGTGAACTTGTATTGAATCCATTATGCTTAAAAACCTTTTGGTACACTTACAAAGCTTATAAAACATATTTTGTTATACCCGGTCTAATGTGCAATTGCTTGTACATATATATTTTAACTTCTTAACCTTTTTATTCAGTTTCAAAATTCAAAAAATGTTTCTTAAGAATGGTGAAGTTAGTAATGTTATACCCTAAAATGTAAAAATGTAATGAAATCAAATGAAATAGAACAATTCAAAAAAAAAATAAAAATTACTTTGACAAATGAATAAACATCCATAAACCATATTATGTTTTCATGAAATTTTGTGGGTTTGGATCAAATGAAAACACAACAATAATATTATACAAAAATTATAGTTGTGATACATTCAAAAGACATTTGATCATTTAGTACCAACTCCTAAATTAATTATTCATTATTCACAACATTTGATATTAAATCCATGAACCTTTTTTTCCTTCAAATTATTTAGTTTGTAAATTCTTTTCCAAAATTATATAAGGTTTCCATGTAGGTTGAAAATTTCAATTTTGGTCATCAATATTAAAATGTCCATGTATTAGTGTTGTAATGTATTAGTATTTGAACAATAAAACATCTAAGCAATATTCTGTACAATACATTTGATGAAGTTGAAATATGATATTCAATTTTTTTCTTTAGTATTTTAATGTATCAACTTGTAATGTATCAATGTATCAATTTAGATAATGTAGTATGTTGCACATCAAATTATAGTGTATCATCATAATTGCAACATTTCAATTTTACAAACATATTCATCTTGTATTGAATTTGTGGGTGTAGATCTTGAATGAATGTTAAAGTGGCAAATTTTATCCTTTAAATTATCAAAAAACAAAAAAATCAAAAGCTCATCAAGGAGCATGAAATGAAGAATAAACAAAGTTGTGACTATTTGTATGGGGCAATTTAATGGTGAATGTGTGCGATTTAGAATGGATGTAATTATCCTTCCTAATACACTTGAGTTATTTGGGGATTAAACTTTGGTTTTTATGAACTTGAATAGTGTTAATTGAGATTGGCAATGTACCACTTGATGTAACTCACCTTTCCTATCCAATAGTGACATGTATTAGTGTACACATGGGATTTTATTTTCCATCCATTAATATATTGAAATTCTTTTCAGGAACATTGAAATCATTAATGAAAATTTTAACAATCGAGGCGATACACCAATATGCAACTCCTAAAACTAATTAGTTCAATATTATAATGGCATATTTTATTGTATAATACATTCCCCAAATTAACAAATCTTTCAAGCAAATCATGGACTTGTGGTACTTTCATATGTTAATCTCTAGATCATACATTTTGATGTGTCATATATCAAAAGTATCATAACAAAATATTTATGTTTCAAATGTAATACATCAATATATTAGTGTATTGATGCATTTATGTATTAACGTATTAGTATGTCATTGTATTAATGCATTAGTGCATCAATACATGAATGTATTAAAAGATCTGTGGGTAATGTTAATTCTTTAATCAATGGTTCACACATTTAATTGTGGGAAATTGAAATGATCATGCATGGCAAATTTTGGAATATTTACCTAAAAGGAGAGTTTTAAAAAAAAATGGTAATTAAGATTCTGAAACAAAATTCCATTATGATTTTTTTTTTTGGAAAGATACAATTACTACATATCAATTGGTTACAATCAAAAAATGATGGGAAACATGGATTGAATATCAAGTTTTCATATGTAGTCATTATTTATCAAGTGTGGAATAATGATAATACATTGAATGTCACGACCTTAGCCTTAGGCTTGTGACCAAGGCAAAGGCATGGAAATGTGTGGGTTGAAAGTGCAACCCGGGAATCACATTTTCATTCCCGAGAGTGTGAATGAATGAACCCACACACTCCCAAATGGATTCCTAGTTTAGGAGTTGGAATCCCTATGGAGATTTGAATATTCAAAAAGATATTTCAAAGGTAAAAAATCATTACATTAAAAAAAAAATTATACCATGGAAATATCTTGAAATGTAGATGTCTAAAATGAGTTTGCATGACCCATTTGAATACTTAAAACACAAGTTATGACCAAAAAAAGGGTAGAGAATCAAAGTGCAAATTTGATTCCCAACCATTAAAAGTTAGGAATCTCCCTCAAATACATGATTTTAGGTGACATGCCACATATTTTTGGAAATTTTTCAACAAGGGCTACAACTTTGTTTTGAACCTCACTTCAATCGGAGGTCTGCACAAGATGTTATGGCCTTCCAAAGTGTTAGTACTCCCAATTTTGGGAGTTTCGGGACTCCCAACTTGGGAGTCATGAAACAAAATGACATTTGGATGTAGCCCTTGTGGCTAATCATAGAGAATACTATAAGGGAGAAGGTGATGACTTTCCCCAAGTCTGGGTCATTGTGAATCTTGTGAGTTCGTGTATACATGTGACTTGTCCATGCATCAAAAGTGCTCAAACTACACACTAACCAACTTGTTGTTTGGTTTGTGCATGTTTGTGTAAATAATTGACTCGCTTGTCATTCATCCTAATCCCCATCTCAGAGCTTTGGCATCCCTCTTTACCTCTGAAGTGGTGCAAGTTACAAACCGTACCCCAACTCCTTTTTTTGTTGTTCCACTTTTGAATTTGCATTTGAGTTTTTCAGGGAATGTGGGGGTGTGTCACTGAATGTATTATTCACATCATGTGCCATTAACATATTATTGTATTTTGATCAAATAAAAAACTATTTTACCTCACCCGTAAACTTGGAAATGTGAAAACTTTTTGCCCATGTATTTTGATAAAACATTTGCTTTATCATGTTTAAATGCATGTGCATGTCAAATTTCAAATACATTTTCTTAATGTATTAAAAAATATTTAGCATATCAACAATTTTTTTATGTATCAAAAAATAGATGGCAAATAACAATTGATTATAATAAAAAAAATGGTTGGAATTATAGATTGAACGTCAATTGCCATATATTTGTCATGTGTGGAAAAGTGGTGATACATAGATAATATTGATCACACAAGGTGAACATTTTATTGGTATTTTATGATACTTAAATAATTACTTTATAATAACAATGGACTTGGAAACATAACAACTTTTTGTCCATGTTTAGGCATGTGCACAACAATTTTCAATTGAAAAAATCCTTAATGTATCAAAAAATCATTAATGTGTGAACAAATATTTAATGTATTGAAAAACACTTGGCAAATAACAATATTGGTTATGGTTGAAAAGTGGTGGAAAACATACACTATATGTCAATTTTTGATATGTAGCCATCCATTTGTCATGTGTGGAAAACCAATGGTGATATATGGAATGTAGTATTCACAAATTTGTGAATATTGTATTGTTATTTTTTGAAACATTAACAATTGTTTTACAATAACCATAAGCATAGAAACATGGTTGCCTTTTGTCCATCAATTTTGAAAAAACATTCCCACTTCTACTATGTTTAGGCATGTATGAAAACTTTTCATTCAATTTTTTTTAGTGTATCAACAAATCCTTAATGTATTATAAAACCACATGGTAAATGATAATTGGCAAAAATTGAAAAGTTGTAAGAAACATAGACTAGGTGTCAATTTCATGTGTGAAAAGATCTTCACAGATGGAATGCATAAGCCACATAACAATGTGGCAACCCCTTGTCCAGGTATTTTGAAAAACTTTCCTGGCTTCACTATGTTTAGACATGCATGATAACTTTCAATTAAAAAATCCTTAGTGTATCAACGAATCCTTAATGTATCAAAAAACACATGGCATATAACAATTTGAGCCTTACAATTGAAAAGTGGTGAGAAATGTGTGCTAGGTGTCAATTTCAAAAATACCAATATACCATTCACCAATGAGTAATGTATTGACATTTTTTGATACATTAATAGCTACCTTACAACAACCATAAACCCAAAAACATGGCAATTTCTTGTCCATATGATTTAAAAAAATTTCCCACCTTTAATTATAAAATACATATGTATCATGGGATTCATGATGATATCAAAACATAATGCATGATGACATAATGCATTGATACATTATGATTTCAATACACTACAAAATAATAAAAAATTATCATTGCCACTAACAATATTTATTACTAGATGAAAAATATTTTTACTAACAATTTCATTATTTTTATTCACATGCATATATTTCCAACTTGGGGCAAAATGCCCCTTTCTTTCAAAAAAATTAATGTAAACACTTGGTAGGCACTTGTCATCAAACTTGGTGATCATTTTATGTTGGGCATTTAGGGGGAGGTGGGGGAGAGGGTGTGAATTTTTTGGGAGAAAGGGAACCAATGCATTGATAGGCACTTGACCGAGGGTGGAACTAGTGAGTTGGCAATCATTAGGTGTTCATTCACTAAATTAATAATAATATTGTCATTTTGTTTGGTGGTGGTGTAACATGTAGCCAACATAACCGCAATTAATTTTATAAGGTTTGACCAAAGTTTGTTGGGCCCCAATTAGCCTAACCCAATTTTGGTTAAGAGTATGTAAATCGACTAAAGGAGTTTTGGGGTTAACCCAAGGTTCATGGGATAAGGTAGTATGTTTGATCTTATTGCATATGAACTACTTGGGGGTGGGTGGCCTAAATAAGATAAGTTGGTTGGTAGGATAGTTGGATTAGGGTAAGGCAAGGTTACCTTCTCTTCATTTGGATCAATTAAACCTATTAGATAAGGAGGTACAAACATGGTGGAGGTGGTTTTTAGAAAGGTGTTAGGCATTATGTTTAGGTCAAAATGGTAATAATAATTTCTTCCTAAAATTGAAAGGGGAGGCAAGCATTGTTGACTGCTTTTTCCATTTCAAAAGTGATGAGTATTGTGTGAGGAAGTGGGAGTGAGTGGGGAGTGATGGTGAGGATGTGAAATCTTGGTTGATACGGGGCAAAATATATCATGGGGAATCAAAGTAAGGTGAAGGGGTTGTTACATCATGAAGGGGTGAACTTTCAAAGTATGCCCAACCAAGTAGCATAGTTGGCATGGAAGTAGAGGCATCACGAGTTGGTGGTGGTGGTCACTCAAAGGAAGGCTCCAAGAGTAGTTCCATTCAAGGGCAAATGGAGGAAAAGGTAGAGAAAATTGGTGTTAGGCCTAGTAAGGTAGGAATAGAAAAAAAGGGTGGGTAGAAAAAGAAGGGGCATTTGACCTAAGAAGAAGAAAAAGGTTTGCCTTCTTGCGTTAGAACAAGGGAAAGTGGGAAAGAAGAAAAGTTGTCTCAAAGAATTTGAGTAGGTATGGGTTGTTAGGGTTGCTAAAAATAGAAAACAAGAAGATTGGATAAGGGGGAAGGTAGGATTGTTCACAAAAAAGGGAATGGGTTTGGTAAGGCATGGGTAAAAGCTTGGTTGGAATAGGAGATCAACAACTAGGAAGTGAGGATTTTAATGTAACTATTTTCATTTAATGACCTTGTTTCGTTTAATGATAGTCATGTGTTTTTTTCAGTGATTTACTTGTTTAGGGTTACCATTGGTTATAATATGAATAAGGGGAAAGTGGTTGTGAACAAAGAAAGAGGCTATTGTCTTGATCATACAAAGGAAGAGTAGAACATAAATTACAAGGGGGGAAAGGAAATTTTTACATGGTAGAAGGCCATATCCTTACTTTATGCTAATTATCTTAAGTAGATGATAAAGGAGGAGGTGACTTAGATGACATGGCTACAACTTCTCCTTGTAGGTTTTATTACAATGATGTTATTGTATTGAACATGGGGTTCTTGCGATTATAAAGGTTAGTTGGGATAATGATATGAGTGTTTAACCCAAAATGAATACCTGCAAGGAGTGAAGGGAGTAACTTAGGGTAGAATATTAAGGACACGTTAATTAACAAAGTTGAAGAAGACAATTTATAAAAATGAGCAAAGAGGAAGCTTCACCATGACTTTATTCGGAGCATGTTCAATGTTCAAATATATATATTTTTATGATGCGCTAATCAAAGTGGCTCCTTGCAAAAACAACAAAAAATGATGAAAAAAATCATTGATGGGAACAATTAACATTGTATTGGCCCCCCAAAATAAAAGGTTCTATTTTGAAATAGAACATTCCTACTCTTTGGCCCACCCATATAGGTGAAAGGAGGACAACATTTGGCAAAACATATAGGATAAAAGTGAAGGAACTTGGGGAACATATTGGGAACCATTGAGAATTTAAAATGAACATAGTGGGAACACATTGGATCCAGGGAAAAATGAAAAAAAATCCTTTCCCTCCCTCCCTCTCCACACACCCCCCCCCCAAACTTAAAAGGAAACATAATCAAGGCACCTTGAGTGCATGCTTGGGCCTTCCCATTGGCTACACGAAATTTCTCTTCCCAAATGAGTTCATCACCATTTTTGGGCTGAGCTAATACCCCTTACAAAGAACACCATACCTATTGCGATTCATATTAATTAGTTCATGGGTGTGCTCACAATTTTATTATTATTATTATTATTATTTGAAGGAGTCATATTGATTGGCCCATCATCAAGTTTTTTGGAAAATTGGGCACTCACCAATAAAAGCACCCTTTTGGACCCCAGTTGCAAAATAAAAACAAATGTGCTCCAGTATAGTTCACCTTTTTGGTTTATATACATGAGGGTTGAACTTTGAGCAAACCATCTAGGATAAATCTGAGGTGCTATTGGGAACATCTTGCGGAACAACTTGAAAACTTGAGGAAATCAATAGGAACCTAGTGAGAACATGATGGGAACACATTGGGAACAAGGGAAAAAACTAACAAATTTAGAAGGATGTTAATTGCTTAAAACTTTTGTAACATTTATAGCCAAATATGGCTAAATTGTCTTATGGATGATCATCACGTCAGCTAAGTCACAAATTTTGGAAGGAAAAAAAAACTGAGAATAAGCAGGCTCATCTAGTAATGGCTGTAGTCTCTATTACCTGGAGATGGCTTTTTTTTTCCAGCTTACCCTTTGGGGAAGAGCAATTACAAACTTGTTCATGTATGTCCAAGGTGACATTCGAGTAGTTCGGTGGGCCAAGGGATGGCCACTAGTGAACCAGCACCCACCAGTGCACCATCCACTGGATGCCTATTATTACCCAGTTATGGATGAACCTCAAATGAGTTAGTCTATGGTTTCATTTTGGTAACCAATTATGTAAGAAATAGGTCTTATATATACCTAGATAAGTAGGAAAATAGATAATTACTAGATAAGTAGATAGTTTATACATAGGTAAGGGCAGTTTTTACTACCTACCTACCTACCTACCTACTAACAACTTGCTAGTGGGTTGTTAGTGGGTAGGTAGTAAATAAAAAAGCAGCTGAGCTAACCACCATGGTTAGCTAGGGAACTGGAACCCAACAGAAAACTGTCTCCTGACCACTTACCATCCATCCTTCATGGTGTGCTGGTGGGTACTGGACAATAATACCTCTTTATCTGAGCTTTATTGGCTCTACCCAAACTCAGGATAGAGGCATTGGGAGAACTCCCTTGGGGCAAACTATAGGGACCCGAGAATCTAAGGCAGGCTTAATAAATAAGGTTTAAGCAAGAGTAGGTGCAATCCAATGCAAAAATTAGTTAAATACTAATGCATTTTTTCCTATATGCATAAGTCACAATCACGTTCTCATCAACTACTAAAATGTGAATTTCATTTTTTAAATTTCAAAATAAACTATTCCTTTCCTATTCCACTTTATTTTTCTTCTTTTCCACAATTAAAAAATTAATTATTCTCAAAGTTTTCAAATTTTTCTCCATTGGGTTCCATGTGTGACACACACATTCTCAACAATGCCTACAATTTATTTTTCTTTTACTAGTATTGCTAGCTAGTTGGAATTTTTTAAAAAATAATTTAAAAATATATTTACTCACTTATTTATTTAGGTTATTTGAAGGGAAAAAAATAGGTAGTCATCGGATATTATTTTCACTCCTCATACAACCCAATGGCCATCAAGTTTTAATATAACTCAATAGTTCTCAAGCTTTTTTTGGGGTGCAAGGGGAACACCATATGCAATCTAGCATCCACTAGGTTGTATTAGCGGCCCACAAGTTCTAATACATCCCGATAGCCCCTAGGTTTTAAAAACATTTGTCACCCTTAGGTTCTAATATAACCCAGCAAGCTCCAAGGTTTAAGGTTTAACATTTTGGTGTAAGGCATGAGGTGCATTGTTCAAACCCATACCATTACTTATCTACTCAAACCCAAAAGAAAAAAGTTAAGCCCCTCACAATGCATGTTGAGCCTTATTATTGATTACATTTTATTTTTATTTCAAAAATTATTTTTCACCATTTTTGACTTGGGGTAATACTCTTTCCTAAAAGTATGGGTGCTTTTTGAAAATATTGAAGTGTAAAAAGTTCACATTTTCCTACCTTGCCCCTAATAGGAAAAGATTTTAATTTTTTGGGTTTAGGATTCAACACTTTGTTTTGAACCGCCAAGTCCATTGTTAAAACCCATGCCATTAATTAGCTATCAAATCATGAATAAGGTTTTTTAGTGCTTTTTAATCTTTTAATCTTTTGCTTCCGTAAAAGAATGCTTGTTGCGGACCTTCATTTCATTCTTCATTGCTATTTTTTTGCCTTTCAAAGTGTGACACTCTTACCTTCCTAAATTTTGTTACATTGCCTTGTGTGATTTTGGTTTGTTGTCCTAATGTTCTATTGCATTTGTTTGTGTGCATTTATATTGTTACTTGACTTATTTAGTATCAGATGATTATGGTAAGTTTTATTTGTTTTGTTTTTCGCAATATTATTATTGTAGTTAAAGAAAATTTAATGGTAATTGCAATGTATGATTTAGATTATGGAATTTGAGATGCTATATTTGGAGCAAAGGTGGTTGATAATCCAAATTTTCACTTATTGTAAATGTAAACTTTTAGATACCCTAAGTATCCCTTAGGTAACTTAACAATCCTTACTTAATTCCTAAGTAGTTTAGGTAGATTCTAGGTAGACTCTTAAGTACCTTAAGTAGTCAAGACAACCCATGTAAATAATTCTTAAGTAGTTTAGATAGTCTTTAAAAATATATTAAGTAGGCTAAGCAACCCCTAAATGCCTTTGATAGCCCAAGCAATTCTAGGTGCTATAGGTGATAACAAGTGTTATTTGGTTCTTACTTTTCAAGTGAACTTTTGGTTGAGATTTCAATTTTGTATTTTTTTTTCATTTGAAAGGAACCCTGGTTTCGGTTCAAGGATTAAAAATTTGTTAGGGAACCCTTGTTTTGGAATCTGTTTTTCACATTTTAATTTCAAGACTCCTAATTCTTGGTTTTTCAAAAAATAAAAAAGCCTAGGTGGGTCAAGTCCGAAACCAAATCTTAATTACAACCATTTACACATAATGCAAAGTTGAGATTTTAAGAAATATTAGCACCTATATCAACCACATGCCTAATGCCACCCCTCACCCCACCCCCAATTTTGATATTAAAAAATGCATACCAATTATTTTTTTATGAAACTAGCCAAAAAAGAAACCCAACTAGGAAAATAAAATAAAATAAAAATTAAAAACATTGACAATGAAATTAATATTAAAAAAAAATGAAGAACTCGGTTATGTAAAGTGGGTTTTGAGGCCAATTTTAGTTTCAGGTCTAGTTATAGTTGGAGGCCAATTATTGATTCTAATTGCAAATTTTTGCTAATTCAACATCCATTTATTATTATTATTATTTTATTTTATTTATAATTAATTAATTAATTAATTATGGTGAAAATTTATAATAGATGACCACCCAAGAACTGGAACCAAACACCATTAATAATAACTATTAGACTCTCTATTTGGTGGTGTTTGGAAATTGGGGCCTGGGCTTATGCAAAGTTTGCATAACATAAATGTAAATAATTTACTAGAATAAGGGCTAGTGTAAGGAGGAGTTGAGTATGGGCCCAATTCTAGTAAAGCATGTGGCCAAAAGGTTTTTTTGAATATAAAGACTTGCTTTGAT
>Ga0209208_10008711_pt1 | contig 13476 bp, 10 predicted proteins | sample S1TSphfallax_3_FD_187694 | JGI IMG/M metagenome (GOLD analysis project Ga0209208, IMG submission 187694) | Host-associated microbial communities from peat moss isolated from Minnesota, USA - S1T2_Fd - Sphagnum fallax MG (SPAdes) (version 2) | ecosystem: Host-associated > Plants > Peat moss >...
TGATTTTGAATATGGTTTGAAAAATAATAATAAGTTGAATTTGTGAACACACAAGTTTTTCACAATTGAAAGAGAAAATGAGTTTCTTATTGAATTGTATCAAATAAAAAAGCTCTTCATAAAAAAGCTCTTGGTTGGGGGAACAATGTGCAGGGTAAAGCCTTCAGGCAAGGGCTTTACTTAGTGGAAAGACTCGATTGTAGTGTGTGCATGTATATGTAATGGATATATATTTGGTGTAATAAAATGATTACATTATCCTTCACATCAATGCCTATCCCGGTAGCGAACGCAACGGGTACAAACTAGTTATTATTATTCTTTATTTTGGGGTTTAAACATTTAGTTGATATAGGTGATCACATTTTATTGCTTGTATGTAAGTTAATAACAAGGGAAAAATCAATTTTGGGCTATGTGTAGGTAAGTAAGTAAAACCAAATTTGATTTGAAACCGAACCTACTTAAGAATCTTCCAAAAAGAACTATAGATTTCCAATTGGCACACCCATAGCCATTTAGATAATCTAAAATAGACAATAACAAATGAGGAAAATATGGGGTACATAAGAAGGGGGGTTAGTGTGTTGATGACACTTTGTGATGCCAACATGTTCATCTTCAAAAAAAAAATTCATGGTTCTTTTTCATTGCCCCCTTGCCTTTGGAGATCAAAGAGGTTATGTAAAACTCTCTTGGCAAACCCAAAGTTGATAATTAGATTGTTCAAAATGGACAAAAAATGAGGAAGATATGGGGTATGGAAATAGAGGGTTGGTTTTAAAAAAGAAACATTGTGTGATTTAGACATGCTTTCTAATTCTTATTCATGTTCTTTTGCAAATAATTCAAAGAGGTTAATCAAAGCTCCACTTGATGCACCTATAACTTTTTAGATCATTCACAATGGATAAAAAATGAGAAAGATATTCAAAATGTTTAGTAACCAACATGTGTTCAATGGTGGGCATGCTTACTCTATTGATTTGATGAACTTGAGATTCAAAAAATTGTGAATTGAAGACATTCAACTACCTTAGTTGCTAAAAAATAAGGTTGCAAAATATTATGCATTTAGGAATTCAAATCCTAATTGGACTTTTTCTCTTCATGCTTAGTGAAGACATGATAGGAAGAAGCTATTGTAGTGGTTATAGTTGAAGTTGTCATTGGAGGTTTCAATACAAAAGAAAATCTTGTGAATTAAATGAAGCTATTCACCCACCAAATGGGTTGTAGATTTTTCTAATATTGGTTGAAGAAATGTATCAATCTTCCTTCCCCACCTTTCATAATCTCCTTCCCTCATTTTGCAATTAATGTTGTGAAGTACCACATTTGTTTCGGTGAGCCACAAAGTTGGTGGGAGCCCATTAACACAAGTATGCAAATTCAAGGTGATGGCTTTTGGTAGACCACCTTTGGAAAGATGAGATCATATAATATAATAGCGATGTGATTGTTAAGTGAAGCACATTATTTTGTTTGTTAGGGAATGTAAAACATAAAATAAAGTTCCACTTCAATTAGGTTTCACCATTAAACACTGCCTTTACCTTATGAAATTAATGAAACATGTCCTAGCTACTAATTTTCTCAAATTGTTAAAAGTGGATCATTGGGTTAAGACACGTGTATAAAAACTTGATAGGGTTCAAATTAGAATAAGGTCAATTTAAAAAATGGAGATTGCTTTGCATTTGAAGGAGAATTCTATCAAATAAGCCCTAGGGTTATGTTGTGTTTATTTTTCCAATTTGCAAAAAAACCTAGTGAAAGTTCCATTAGGGTGTGAACATGGTGGGTGCACCATGTTCATAACCTTCAAACCCTATACATCTATAATTTTTAGTTTATGTTTACAATTCAATTATATACATTTTTTTTTGGTTTCATTTATTTCATGTCAAAGGTATATGGCATCCCATATTCAATAATAAAAAAAAAACAATTGTAACATCATGCCAATTGTGAATATCCCAAAAAGGATTTCACATTAAATGGTGATAGGTTTTAAAAGCCTATATAAACATTGAAAAACTACAAACAAAACTACTACTAAATTTAAATTAGAGTGGAAATGTGGCAAAAAAGTTTTCAAGTTTTAACAAATTTCCCCCTAAAAAAAAGGAATTTTTATACAATTTATTTTTTTACACATTTAAGCAAACTTTCACACCAAAAAAACATGAACTTTAATAATTATTAAATTTGATTTATCACGATTTTTTATTGGAATATTTATTATACTAGCATTTTATATTTGATTTAATGTATGGATATATCCCTGGCCCCATGTTATCCAATATGTTTTCCCCCCATCCCCACCTTGAACTCAAAACCAACATGTTTTCATCGAGATAAAAATTGTTAGATTTTAGAATTGACATACAATAAATGAATTTAACATGCATTCAAAATTGATGAATTTTATTTTTTGAAAATATTTTTTAGACCCACAATCAATGGATTTTATTTCATCTAGAAAACAACTCAGCATTTTTTCCAAAAAAATTAAATGCACTATTTTATACCATCAAACTTGTATTATTTTTTGAATTTTTTTCACTATTTGTTATATTTCATAATAAATAAACTTTAAAACGTAAGAAATCATTAAGGAAACATCATGTTAAACATTACTTGAAGAAGTAGAAGATAATTTATTTAAGAAAATGAAACAGCTTAAAATAAAATTAATCGTAGTGTGTAGATGAACTTCAACTAATATGCATATTTTTAATGTTATCAAAATTTTAATAGTGATAAAATAACTAAACCCCCAAAAATATTTATATGAACTTGAATTTAAGTTTAAATGATGTTTTAAATACTTAATGTACATGTAATCAATGAAAAATAGAAAAATCTCTTCAAAAACTCCATGCACATCACACCAAGTTTTCATAGTTAAAAAAATATAACCACAACTTTTTAGAATTAATCTGAAAACAAGATCATATGTCCATATGTTAAAAAAACTCACACAAATGTAGTAGTGTAAAACTTTCAACACCAATTATCATTGTAAATCAAATAAAAAATAATTATGAAATGGCATATGAATTTGACATGAAATAAATAAAACTCAAATCAATTTTTAAAAAAAAACTCTTAAATCGTTAAACCATAAACATAAATTAAAGTACATCAAGCAACGATATTTATTTGGGTTTGTATGAATATTGCTACATCCAAAATGTGGTGTTAAATCTTTTTCCACCCACACACATAAAAAACAAAAGTGGATTGCAAAAAGGGATATATTATTTAAATCTTTTCAAATGGGCCAATCATTATGGTTGGCTAAAAAAAATTGTTTATTTTATTGGTGTTCTTGCCAAGCCCAATTACCTATGTAAATTTGTTAGCTTGAAAGAAATTTTTAATTACTTTCCAATGCTTTTCATCCAAAATTCATTGTAGTCCAAGCCTTTTTACCATAATCTTTGAAATAAGCTTATACAAACACATTATAACAACAACAAAACCAAACCACACAATGTAAGGATTTTTTTGAGTTGAAGAGCTTTATCATTTTCAATTTCAGGTATGAGTAATCGGAATTGGTACATGGGGGATTTTTTGGAATCCTTCATATGGTCGTCCATGGACCATTCCAAAGACAATTAAAAAAAATAACTACCTCATTTTCATGCCTGCTTATTTCATTTCTTTTTTAATGACTTCCGTTTCCTATTAACTTTCATAATAACTATCTCTCACCTTTCCTAATAATTACCTCCATATATGATTTTTTTTTTAACATGTGTCTTTTTATGTCCATGAAATGTATATTAATTTAAATTAAATTTGACAATGACATAAATAATGATGAATTATTAAAACCATATAAAAATATAAGAAAAAAATAAAATAGTTGATTGTCACTAGTAGTGCGCAACAGCACGAAGCTCAAATTGGGTCATGTAAGAACACCATAAGATCCTAGGACAATGGATCATTTTTCATAAGGTGTTACAAAAAGGTAAGTAAAAGGTAAAAGTTTTAAAAATGCTTAGAAATCTTTCCACAAGTGAAGGCCTTTTCCTAAGAAAGTCATGTTATGGTGAGTGAGTGAGATTCAGGCCTGGCCTCACCCTACTCATCTCACATGATGCAACTTTCTCAAGAAAATGCCTGTGCCTATACAAAACAAGGATTAACGCATGCTCACTCACATATTAACAACATTAAAGAAAATCAATTTTGAAAAACAAAGAAGAAGAAAGATTCCCCAAAAATCCTAAATCAACACGAAATGTATAAAATATGATACCCAACCTTTTAAAATGTATGACACATTGAATTCATGACATCATCAACTTGATCTAACACCATCAAATTTACAACATTTCCCAAAACAATATTTGCTAACTAACTTAATTAAATTAAGTTATATGACAAGCAAGGCCTACATGTCATCATGCCATGTTATTAGAATCATAGGTGAGTATTGAAACCTTGCCTTCAACACAACAACAAATCCCTTCACTATTTTTGAAAAAACTCCATCAAATGTTGCTCTCAAAACATGCTAGGTAAAAAAAACAGTGCATTTCCATGGATCTTAACATCAATTGTAAAACCTTCTTCACTTGAAGATAGTTTTTTTTAAAAGCAGAATTTGCTATTTGACATTTAATCTTTCAATGGTTGTCTTGGGTGAGATAGGTCTACCCATTATCCCAACATTAACATGATGTTCCATTTCATAATAACATTTAAAAAATTCTCTTTGTAACACCTATTTTTGAATAAGGTCTCTCTTACTCTTGGCAAAAGTAAGAAGTATTTCACTACAAACTAGCCTCCACAATTTGAATGTGGTGGGACTAATGAGTTGTATACAATGGGAGAAAGGGATGTTCCACTTTGTAGGTTAAGATGGCTTGAACATCTCTTACCCACCTCTCTCCTTACAACTTACAATGAGGATTAGTATTCTTAATGTTGGGCCCAAATTAGTTAGGGTAGAACCACCCATCACCAAACACATACTTATCACCAAACATTTTAAAATATTTTCCTCATCACTTAACCAAATTGAACGATTTTCATGCCATAGGACGTGCAAATTGGAGGGTCACAAATGGTCTTTGAGCATCAGAGGTATAAAGGAGCAACACAGAAAACACAGGAAGAGGATGAGTGATAGTTTGTTTCAATTTTTTTGAAAATATAACACTAGACCTCTCTCTCCTTTTACCTCCAAATCTTTCTCATTTTTAATCTGTTTTGAGTGATTTAAAATCTGATGGGTGCACCAACTAAGAAGGCTTTACAAAGCTTCTTTTCATTTCAAAGGCAAAGATGCAACGATCAAAGACTTGAAGCTCAAAATCTTAATCTGTTCTAATTCACTCATCACCAAACACTAAACCCCCTTACACCAAACACCCCCTATTTTCCCAAGACCCCATTCTTTTACTGAATTGAGCAATTTTTGCGATGTTCAAAGCACTAGGCAGAGGGATACAAATCTTCTTTCAGCTTCATTTGCAAAGGAACAATGTGTGAGGGTTTAACCTTCGTTGGGTTCTTAAATGTTCACTCACCGACCTATCTACCCTACACCTTTTAATGTTAGTTACCTAGCAAATGGTTGTGTCATGTTGGTCTCCCCTAAATTTGATGACTATTTATCAAGTTGGATTTCAGAAAATTATGGATGAATAGAAATTTGGGAATGATAGGATCCAAGAAATTTAGGACTGAATGACAAATGGATTGGAAGTGTTGAGAGTTAAGAAAAAATAATGGATGAATAGAGGTTGAACAAAATGAGAATAATTGATATTCACTTATATCACGGTGTCTTTTATCAATGTCAAGGTCATGAAAGATGGAAAAACTAGGAAATTCCATTTGATGGATGAATCCAGACTAGGAGATATGGATATAGAAAGTCGACTAACCAGAAAATCAATATGGAAAAGAAAATGGATGAAAGTGGAAAAAAAGGATGATGATCCATGTGAAAACCTTTGTTGTATGCACTAAAAAAAACGTCAATGAAAGTCTAAGTTACGAATAAAGGATCAATGGCCTCCTCAAGCTTAACTTCTTCTAAGTGCATGCTGAAGAGAGGCAGCCCTCTATCAGTATTTAGCACATCCAACATGCACTGTTTAGTTTCTCCCCCATTCTAGGTTGTTTTCAAAGTTTGTTCTATAAGGTAGCCTTAGTAGAGCCTTAGATCATCACCCATTCAAGCACTGTTAATAGCTTAAGCTGCTCAACATATCTAAAGTTGGTAAAGTGGTGTGCCCACCTTCGTAGAAAAACTTGCACATGGAATGGAAAGGCCAGGGTCATGTGCTGTGATTCTTGTTCAAAAAACTTGCACATGGAATGGAAAGGCCAGGGTCATGTGCTGTGATTCTTGTTCTTGTCGTATTCCAAACTTCCAACCTCCACACTTGTGCCCACCACCTGCTTACAATGAAATTCTTTGTGACATATTTTGATCATTGGTCAGCACACGAATTACATGAATGATCCTCAAAACACCAGGACAAAATACACCTATGCATTTAAAAGCAAAAACCATTCAGGAGGGATATGGCAACTGTGAAGTACCCCCCTGATCCTCCAAAACATCTGGATAAAATACTCCGCACTCTCTTGTGCATGTCAACACAAAACATTCAGAGATAATGGCTACTGTGACTTACCCCTTAGTTGCAATTTGTTTCTTTATTTACATGGTGAGCACAACAATAGAATCCCATAAGATTGTTGAGAGTTTGTAACAAGAAAGCCACCAATGAGACCCAAATCTAATGATACAGATACTGAGGTCAAGTCATATGCACATTCACAGAAGTGGAAAGGGAACATGATTTTATTGTAATCCCTGTCCTTCCATAGGCATTCATGTGACATAACCCGCAGCTAGGGTACTGAGTCTGAAAAATCATGTCAATAAACAAATAATGTCAAAATTCTTGACTGGTTTTATCTACTTCAGATCCAATCTGTTTATCTGTATCTGTTCCCAATTTCTCAGAATCTTGCTCTAAGTTGCTGTTTCTGTATTCCAGTTGGAAAGGGAAAAAAGAAAAAATCAACTACATATTTCATCTTTGATATTGTGCAAAACAGGTTCCAGCAAGCCTGGTGCATTAAAATTACATGCTGAGGTAGTTCTGAATTTGATGAATTACAACGTGAGTCAAATCACTCACTGTGGTCCAAATGAACAAAGAAGCTGGCCCCCACTATCGAGTAGCAGAGCACCAACATAAGACCCTTGAAATAATTTGCTGTCCCATCCTGAAGAAATCCAAGAGGTCTACATCAGAATACTGTAAACGTCAACAACATGCTTCCAACCCTCAGTTGAGCATTGCTCACAAGGGAGAAGTGAGAACAACTTTCCCTGCAAGCAAAAGGCATTTGTATGCATGGGAACATAGTCAAATCAATTCACAAGAAGGGGGGAAAAACCCACTTGATTAACTCCAGGTGTAGCATTCAGAAATGAAGAAATTAGGAATGTTCAAGATAAAGGAATTAACCTGAAGCATGAAAGCCACCACAAGTACAGTGATGAAAAGAGTGGTTGTCTCAAAGAGTTGGAAGTTAAGGTCTATATCTGTGCCCATTGGCCACCCAATGACAACACAAAATGGGATCTGCAAGCAGCAATCATTCAAGTTCATCAATACAAACTTGACATAGCTAGTCTACAAGCACCATTATGTCCAGCACCACCAAGACCTAATTTTCTATGCCAAGGAACAAATTCAAAACTAGTGAGAGACAATATCCTGACTCACCACAAACATTGAGATTTGAGTTGAAGAACCAATAGCAACTCCTAAGGATAGGTCCTGCATAAGAAAAAAAATCAGCACATATCATAGACTACCTATAGGTTACTTATAACGAGATGAATAAAAAGATGGTATCAGTTTATGGCTTCAATTTCTAACTCCAGCTTGTCACAATGGGATATATAGGAGGAGGATGACATTTACCTGCATCTCAGAATCTTATTATCCAGTGTAAATATGTCCCAAGATGCAATCAGGTCACCAGCCTTGAAATTTCTAGCAAAGCCATTTGGGGAGGACAGAGATAGGTTCCACAACTCACCAGCTTGTCTTTAAGAGCAAACATGATAGCACTTGCATGCTCAGCTGCATTTCCAACAATTGGAAGTATAATCACACTGATGAATGAAACAGGTACATTCCATGAGGTTGAAGCACCCTATCACAAAAGAATTGTCCAGAGCTTTGAATAGTTAGGAGATGATTGCAAAGCAAAGGTTCAGGGTCACACAGACTTTAAAAAATCTAAGTATTGACTGCTGCCATGTGGACATTCAGGCATTTAGCCAATGATAGAACAAATGTTGAAGAATTAGTTCTTCTGGACCCCCACATGTAAAAGTACTACAAATCCACTGCATAAGGCCAGCCTAATATACCGACAATATTCCATCCAGGATCAGTTTGCCCACATACCTCTATTGCATCAATAAGGTTCTCAGAGAGGATAGATATAAATATAGTCAAGATGGTCAGCCATGCAATTGAGACCCAAAAGGCCAGTTTACATTCATCTGAATCAGAGGCTGCTTCACCTTCCACACCCTCCTGCAAAACAAAAGTTTTGATGTCTGATTTCAGCGTAATCTTCCAATTCCAAATGTCCTCATGGATGAAGAAAGGAAATTAATGTCAGACATGAGCAAGAACTACCCGTGCTCTTCACTGATATCATGACATGCATTTCTAATGCTTTCATCCTGCACTAGAACATAGCCTGTCCAGAGTTTTGTCAACATCAGTCTGACTGCACTGCAAATCTTCTTTGTTAACAACATAAAATGATCAGCTGGCTTTGCCTAACACTGCTATTACCAGTAAGGAAAGTGAGGATCTGGAGTGAACTTTACCCCCTCTGGATCATAAAGCTCCCTGTGACTTCTTAGCTGGAAATAAAGGTAAGCTGTATAAGCCACCAGCATAACTATGCTGCTGAACCTTGACAGGATAAGTTCAGAAACTCCACTATTCATCTCAGTCTTTGTAGCATGAAGGGTTGCAGGGAATAGAAGACACATAACTGCCATCAATAGCAAGCCTGAACTCACCTGGGCTGTGGCCTGCATCACATACCCATGCAACAGAACTTTCTCATTCTCTGCACAAACTCCTGTGATGAGCCACTTAAATAAACTAGGCAACAAAACTGATAAGAAGAAAAAGTTTCAAGCTGTCCTAATCCATAAAACACAATCTTGCACATTCATTTCTGTCTATTACTTTGTTCCTCCTGTAAACCCAGAGGACTCTGTACCTCAACCATTAATTCATTCACGAACACCCGAAAAACTGTGTCACTATCCCATACCTTTCTAAATGTTTGGGCCTTTTTTGGGTGTGCCAAACCTCCAAACAGAAAAGCACTGCCCAAAACAAGCAACATGTTTGAGAGAATGGAGCCCAGAAGTGAAAGCTGTACAACTCGTATCATGTTGTTTTTCAGGGCAAAAATGCATATTATCATCTCTGTGGCATTGCCAAATGTTGCATTCAGGAGGCCACCAACTGGACAGCATACACCAGCCTACATCAGTGCATGAGCATATATGTCCTCAAGTGAAACTACCACAAGTGCAAGACAACCCCATCCTAATCTGACACATAAGTTCAGAAATCCAAACTTTGACAACTTCAGATACCTTGTCTGATTGAGTAACTGTTCCATAGGTTAGTGTAGCATGGTTGGTTCTATCTAGGCCATGAGTTCTGCCATGTCAAGCACTGAGGTTTCAGTGTTCATGGTGAACAAAATGTATCTAAAATTTTTACAGGACTTTGAGATTGCACAATTGGCAGCACACAGAGCAAGAATGGACAAGTGTAGGTTACAAGGGGATGATGCAGTACCTGTTGACCCTGTAACAAATGATAGTTGTCTGCAAAAGAGCAACCGAAAAGGTCAGGAGTTATTGTGGTCAATTTTGAGATGCAGAAAGGTTAGAACTTAAGATTGTGGAATAACTTCACAAACAGGAATGCAAGAATGAGTGTCAACAATAAATTCTACTAGGTTGCAAGTTCACTACCAGAGTATGGATTACCTAATAAAAACACCTGGGAATTGTTGTTCACATTTATCCTATTTGGTGAGTGAACTCACCAAGAAAGTGATCAAACTAACACTGCATTACCTTCTCATATAGCACTAACATTGCTCACTTTCTGGTATAATTCAAGTCTCATGGAAATCTGAAGTTTGATTCCACTTACTCTGTGACAAAACCAAGCCGCTCAGCTAATGGTGCCATACCTAGTAGACTCAATAAAAACACCCAACCCTGCAGTGAAACAACACACCATCATCTCTCAGTCCAATATCTTCCAAAGCAAAGACACTTGCACTGACTCTTAAATAAAAATTGTCCAAGGAATTTGGTAACAAATCATGACAAAGCTAACTACATCATCCTCCATTGAGTGTCAGGAGGCCATCAAACTGACAGATGAAAACATATCCATGAGATTGTAGAGGAAGCTCCACAACAACACTTCAAAGGTGATAATTCTGTCAGTTCCAGCAATACCAGAAGTAACATGACAAGCATTAGTATGGTCATAACCTTATGAGTGTCACTCACAATGTATCAAACCATCACCTTCATCATGAATAGCAGTGACAAGCTGCCATGACTCTCCACTGATGTCATCAGCTCCTGACTGTGGGTGTAGATATTCATACACCAATCCACCCAAAGTTTCAGGCAAACCATTACACATTACACATCATACAAATGTCTGCATGCTGAGTTTCTGTCACACTTCTGGAGGCAATTCATAGATTTCGTCATGATGTTGGCTATCACTCAAGAGACGTAGCTGATGAATAAAAGCACTGCATACATGAATGATAACTTGAAGAAGATACTTCCCTATGCAATTATGGACATCCATCTTATGGGGCAGCTTTACCCATGCAATGAATTGTGGCACACCATTAGAACACTACACAACAGCCTTTAGAGTCACGATCTGGAGAAGTCACTCCTGATCAACTTCACAACTCACAACTGACCTCATGATAGTACCTTACAAAGACATCACACAATGAAGAACAAAGAACATTTAGAATTGGAAATAAGATGGAGCTGGATGGGAAGGAAAATTACTTGGCCAAATTGCAATGGAACGCCAACTATTGCCAAAGGAACACATAGTAGCAGAACATTCAACTTGCTGCCCAAGATCACATGATGGAAACTTCGAAGTAGGTCCATTGCCAGTTCAAACATCCAACCTAAACATTTCATCCACCTTCTGCACACATGCCTACATTTACCAACAGAAGTGTGCTCCTCACTTGGAAAATTTCCATCTCTTTTGACACCTGGTACAATTGAGTTCTTTTCAGTGGACATTGAGCTCAAACCCTCCTCTGCCCGATGAACCAACTGTACAGGAAAGCAAAAGAATTGGTCATTATCTTGTTTCCGAGATCCAACTTTTGTATGTGCAGGCTGAATGATGTAGATTGCAAAGCCTGAGAAAGATTACACAAAAGACTTTGGTCTTCGACAGCTGCTCCCTGATCAAGTTGATCAAGCAAAGAGACCATACACATTGTAAAGCTTGGCTTCAATGGTGTGGCAGTCTGGCACAGTCAACCAGAAGATGTGGTAGCCACAGCAATAAAAACCAATGCTTTTGCAATAGGAGAGAATACTGAGTTGCAGGATACATGACAGGAGGGTTGCAGCATTAGAAACACTATTGACAAGCAATTTTCGTCCACTAACTATTTTTCTATCTTGTCTGATACTGTGGTGCAACTTTTCAATTTCAGCCCATCAAGACATACACTTACTTCAAGGTTCTCCTCTCCATTAGCAAGGCTTTCTCCATTAGTATGGCCAGGGTAGTCTTCCCTTAATGCATGATATTTTGCCCCAGCATCTCCCATTTGATCAATGCCCTAAAACAGATTTCCATCTATCATTCAGTGCACCAAAAGAATGGTAATTTCTCAATAGATTCTTTCTTCAAAAGCAATACTAACTTCATCAAAATGAAATAAGTCAAGGCTACAGAACAGGGATACAGAACAACCAGGCCATCTAACAGCCAGATAGCCAACTTCATCTGTAGACTAAAATAGATTCAGCATGCTTGTTCCTCTTGCAATTATTGTCTTCAGATTTACTCTAATTCCTCTTTAGAATTGCCTACTGTTCATCATGGTAGAGAAACTTACCGCCGGCTTACGAGTCTAAGTCAGAAGTCAAAGAAAGCCAGGAAGCATGTTAATCTCTCCACTTGGCTCGTCCTCTCAAGGCACGTGTGTACTGCCTCGGCTCCGCGCACAATCTAACGCTGAGCCGTCCTACAATTCTCCAATTTTCTGTATTCCACTGCTCTTACAAAGCTGTTTCGTGATGTCTCCCCCGAACAAGTGAAGTAGGACGGAGCAAGCAAGTTAATGCTTCGCCAGCCTCTGCCAAACAGTACATGCCAATTCCCCCTATAGCTTCTGAAAGGATCACGTGGTCTCTTGGACGAAGCGCGACCGAGCGTCGGATCCGTTTATGTTATAGACTAAAAATCCGAGCCCAAAAATCACGCCGACAAAGATAGATACATAAAAGCGAGGATTAAAATCATCATCAGAGATGGAAGAACGTCGACGAAGCTCTTTCCTCATGCATCTGCCACCACTGAAGGCGAGCAAAGACAAAGAGCAGATAAAAAAAAACCCGCAGTAGTGGCATGCACATGCCACGATACTACGACATCTAAAGAAAGGATTGACGACAACCTACAGGAAAGCTTGAGGAGAAGGAAGAGGAGCACGAACCGACATCTATAGAAAGTGAAGGATGACGAACTTACTTGCTCACGCCAAGCCGCCAGTCCAACAACACCAGGAGCGGAGCGAAGAAGAGGAAATTTCTGACCTCCATTTTCCACCAAAGCGGGAAATCTTTTTTCTACAAATCCTGTGCATTGGCCGGTGCGATAGGAAGCCGTGGCGCAGAAGACTCTCGGAGCCGAAACGACGACGACGACGGCCACGCGAAACATGGGACGCGTACAGGAAAGAACAAAACGCTCTGCAAGACGACCAACGACGTGCAAGACGAAGTTGCCAAGCAGAACAACTCCCCCCCCTTCTCGACTACAGTAAAAAAGTCTTTTTTGGTCTCTGGTCGCAATTGTATTTTTGGCTTAGGTTTGAGCCCAAATTGCGCAATTCTATTGGTTAAGCCATTTAAAATTTCCACTTATTTGGCCTCAAGATTTCTTTGCTTCGACTCTGGTCCAAAACGGACACTAGGTAGTCTTCCGTTTCCGAACGCCCTTTCAATTAACCCAATCATTAAATAAATAAATAAATAAATAAATAGTCAATAAATAATTTCTTTCATTTGTGTCTTTTTTTTTTTTTTTTTTCTTTTTTTTTTTTTTTTCTTTTTTTTTTTTT
>Ga0209208_10008712_pt1 | contig 13473 bp, 8 predicted proteins | sample S1TSphfallax_3_FD_187694 | JGI IMG/M metagenome (GOLD analysis project Ga0209208, IMG submission 187694) | Host-associated microbial communities from peat moss isolated from Minnesota, USA - S1T2_Fd - Sphagnum fallax MG (SPAdes) (version 2) | ecosystem: Host-associated > Plants > Peat moss >...
TAGGGCCAATTGCATAAGCCACGATAATAATTTCTATAGTAATTCTTATGACTCAAAGGAATAACATTATGTTATATTATTATGTAAAGGTATATATATTTTAAATCCCATAAATATTTTATTGAATTTCTTTTGAAGATTTTCAAGGAGTCTATTAAATAATGAAATCATGCATTACACTATTTTTTCCATGCTTTTGAGAAATCCACATTCATTAGATTTATTTCAAACTTTTCCACATGTTTTAATAATACATTGGGAGGAACATTGTGCAAGTTCATCCAAAAGTTTCAACATCAATTTAATTTATGACAAAACAATGAAAAATGAACATTACATTATGTGCTTGAGTAGTTCATTTCAACAAAAATGCATTTAAAATGTATTTACCGATTATGTATTTTATTTTAGGTTTCATGATGAAAATGTGGTCAACAATCTAAAGTAATGATTTCAATGTGAAACTAGATATATTATACATGCTATTGAAAGAAGAATAAATGAGACCAAGTTTTATTTGCAATAAAAGCATTAATAGTCACGACTACTAACATCCAAAAATTCATTCATGGAGAATAAACATATCAAAGTTGAACCCTACATTCAACCATAATGACCTCTTATATCCATCTGTAAAAAAACCAAGGAATGCATAGATTATGATACAAGGAAAACCAAATGTTACAAATTGACACATCAAGTAAGTCATTTTGGAATGATTACAAACAAAATCCTATAAAATCAATTGAAAAATAAAATAAAAATTAGATGTAATGCATGACCATAACATTTATACATGCATTTGTACTAGAACCCCATGGCTAAGGGGGAAAGGGATTTATGAAATGCATTCCAATAGTTAAATAATCTTTAAATTTTAATTTTAATCTTCATTTTGAAAATGTGAAAAAAAGTAAAAATAATGGTAAAGGGGATGGAGGTTTATCAATTTAATGATCATTTGTATAAATTTCAATATGATTATTTAGAAAAATTTAAGGAATCAACTCAATTTTTATTTTTATGATCATTTAGCTTCACTTGTATAAGAAAAAGGCAAAAATAATTGTAAAGAAGGTGTAGGTTTACAATCAATTAATAATTAATTTACCAAAAATATTTCAAAGGGCATTGAAAATAAACGAATAAGGTGGAAATTTTGAAAGGGTATTTTCAAAATAGTTGTCAAGTTTTGCCTTTTTCCAATAGGTGGGTAAGGGAAAAGAAGGAAATAGTTATGTAGTTATGATAAAGAGGTAAAAATAATGATAAAAGAGGTGAGGGTTTTGAAGAAATATTTAAATAATAATACATTTAAAATATAGTTACACCATTACATAGACCACTTAACACCATAGATTCTTAATAAATTGAGAGAATATGGATTTAAACATTTATGCATGTGATTGAAACATTTATATATGTGAGGAAAAGAATTTTTAGTTTTTTTGGTAAGAAAGAGAAACAATCAAAATAAAAATTTCAACATTAATAGTGATGTGCAACCATAATACTTATACTTGTGAATCTTGATTCACATTCATGCATTTAATCACAATAGTAATAAATAGATAAACTTGGGCTCCACACTGCTATGCACTATCGGTGATGTTCAACTATGTGATTATGTGTTTGGGGAATGGAGATGTGTTTTTATTGTTTATGTTGTTGTGGAAATGCAATCACATTTTTGGGTTAATGTAAATAGATTGTTCCAAGTTGAGTGTAAATGTTATATTGGTCGCATATGTTATTTTTAAAATCCCACAAGATACACCATCTAGATGTTGCATAACATTTGCATACATATATAGCAAATGTTTGACATTAATTACTTTAATTAATAATTGTACAATATCATCTGGTAACTTTTTCATTTTTGGTGTGTTTGAATCATATATTATGCAATGTAAGTAGTGTGGTTGCATGTATATGGACAAAAGGCCAATGGTTGTTATTTATGAAAATATGTTGTAAACATTTGGATAAGTAGTTATTTATGGTTCCTATGATTGCATATGTGTGTTGTTGGTATTCTAACGATTCTAATTTTTGAACATATAACGTTCACATTGCTATTGCCATATGTTGGTCATTCAACCATTTGCAAGGATTTAGGACATTTTCATCATTTACTAATAATTGAAGACCTTTGTGCCAATAGTTTTTAACATCATCATTAATTATGTCATTGTCTATCATGTTCTATCATGAACATGATAGAACATGATGTCATTGCCTACGATTGTTCTATCATGATTAATTCCTTTTTGTTGTTGAATTTCAATGTGCAATGTTTATGTTTTTCTTTTGTTATAACATGTTTGAAGTAGATGTTACCATATTTATTGGTCCTTTAAATTTGAGTTCAGTTTTACTTATGTCTTGTATAGTGATATCTCGTAGGATTATTAGTCCATCTATTGAATGTAGACATGATAATGTTATGTATATATTGTGCATATTAAGTTAAACATTGTCTAGTGGTTATGATCAAGTGGTCAAATGTTTGTTTTTACGTTTTGAAGTTTGTGAAACAAAAAGTTGGGGCCAATGACAATTGATATCTATTGATTGTGAAATTCTTGGATGTGTTTTGATTCTAGTATGTAGTGATTATATTGGAAACTATTTGATATGGGTGCTATTGGAATGTCATTTGTAGGGAGTTTGTCAAATGTTATGTTTCATAGATTTATGTGTTTGTTTACGAATTCATTGAAATTGACTAAATTTTTTATTGGGGAATGCATTATTTAAATTTTTTATATCCATTTGGCATCTGTGATTGATACATTTTTAATGTATTTGATGCTTCCATAAACAATTCCTAGTTTTGGGTACAAATTTTTTTGTTACAATTACTTTCATTCCTTTATAGAATTTAAAGAAAGGTGCTAAGTATTGAACTTTACTTGTGGATATTGTTTGTCTTATAATGTATTTGATGTCCTTTTGTATTGGCCCCTAGTGCCTTTTAATGAATATTTTTCACATTGAAATTTCTTTATTATACCTTTTTTTTAAATTCAAATATTTTGGACACAATATTTATTTATTTTACATATATTATTTTGGGTGCTTGTAGATTTTATTTGGTTTCAAAAACATTTAGATTAAATTTTTTAATTCAAATTTTGTGAATAGTACTTTTTGTTCACACATATACATGTTTTTAATTATGTGCATAAATGTTTCAATCGCATATGTAAATGTTAAATAGTTGCATGCATAAGTCTTTAAATTCCATGTCAAAATGTTTTGGATGCATGTATAAGTGTCATGCTCACATATTATTTCAAATTTTATTATTTATATATTTTAATTTCTTGTGTGAAATGTTTAGTCACTTTATTTTTTCATTGGTCCTTTTTGTCTAGATGTATAAGTTGTATTAGTCATATGGATAAATATACACCCATACCCCCAACCATTACCATTAGCCTAGGTAAAGAATGGTCACAAATAATGTGAAGAACATAAATCTCTAAAAGCCAATGAAATTATTGAACATGTAATTGGTAGGGCTAGAATTCTTTTCTTTTGGGGAAGGAAGGAGGAGGAAGGTGAGGTGTGAAGATTTTTAGATTCCTTCCCTCTAAAGAGGATGAAGCAAATAGCCACCTCATTAAAGTGAAAAAAATCAGTTCATTATTACTTTAATGAGGTGAATGGTAGTTGATTAATGAAAGCAACCACAGTAGCCAAAAAAAAGATATATGCCAATAGACAAAGAGGCTGTGATTTCACATTTCAAAATAAGAAATTTCAAACCAAATGTTTTATTGAACGGTCATCGTTATTGCCAACATATATAGTAAACTTGAGCAAATCAATTACACAAACTTACATTTCCTACTAGTTCATATTTGGATCAAATTGTTTTAAATTTACTTTTTGAAGATGTTATAGATTTTTACAAGGCACCTCAATCATGAACTTTTTTATTACAAATCCCACCACAAAACACTTGGACAAATCACAAATACAACGATATGTTTTCTCAATTTCTCATATCTTATAAACTTTGATAAGTGAAAGACAATTTCCCTAAAATCCCAAATTTACATGATTCACCTTATCAACCCACCCATGATATACAAGAAAACAAAATTCACTTGGAGTGCCTATGCATATAGGTATTCACCTTCCTCAACAACCATCCTTTTATGACACCACATTACAACCCCAATTTCTTGAACTATACCAAACTTGAAGAAGATAATGCCATTACAAACTAGCTCTTTCAAATACCTTAATGTTCATCATCATCTCCATATAAACCCTATCATTATATATCTAGATGACCTACTTCCATATACCATGTGCATATATAGAAGGTGGTCAAAAGGAAAAAAATTATATATGATAAGGGCTTGAATATAGGCCCTTCCAAGATTTGAAATCTATGCATGAGGTGAGTAGGTCGATGGAACATATTGAAAATCACATAAGTGCTTGTACTTAAATCCTTTTCCTACATAAAGTAGAGTTGGGATTTTTTCATTTTTTAGAAATAGTGACAAGCTAGTTGGCATTTATTTGTCATAAAATCCCGTACAACTTGGTTGGTACCTTCCACTGCAGAAGATCCCACTTGTTGAAAATACAAGGGAAAAATCCAAGCAATATTTTACAGTAGAGTATGAATCACATGTAAAGTTATTGGTGATGGCCACGCATTACCCTTAACAAATAAAGTGGTTATAAGTTTTTTCTTAAGTACAAATATATAAGAATCCAACTATATTTTGGCAAATTTCTAGAACCTATTGTTTAAATATGAAATTAAGAAAAAAAAAATTCAAAATCTAGCAATGTTGGCAAATGTTTTCACAAAAATCCTTGGTGTGAATCACATTGGTTTTTTTAATCAACAAGTGACAAAATTTCACCAAATAAAAAAATGCTAATTACTCTAAGTTTATTAATTTCTTGCATTGTATGCATTAAAAAAAAACTTTCAAAATTTAAGTACAATGATTTTTTCGGGAATTTACTATCATGCTATGTATGAAGAACTTATTTAAGGATAATATAATTAGGAAAAAGTTAGGTCAATGTTAAATTGTGACCCAAGCATGTTGTGTAGTAACAAAATACATTGGGAGCAACAAATATCACACAAGGACCAAAAACAAACTTTGTATAATTCCAAAGGAGGTAATGTTTTGTGCATCCTTTAGTTTTGTGGCATTCAATTATATATGTTTGTTCGAATTATTGCCCTATTCAAAAGATGGAAATTGCACACCCATTAAATGGTCAAGATATTGAAAAATGTTTTTGTAATGGACTTCACATGACCTTAAAATGTAGGAATACCAAACTTTGGCCCATTTTTGTGGGTGCATCACAATGTTTCTAGCATGATAAATAGAACCAACAAAATAATTGTTACAAACATACATAATGCCCATAAATGCAATAATTCAAACCACCTCTTTTGGTGAGATTGTAAATTGAGCCATTAAATCCATAGGCCCCTTCCACCAATAGTTATTTGCCTTGGAAATGTGAATACTCAATTTCACCCAATTCTCCCCATTAAACTCTAATGAAATAATGACTTTGTATTTTTTCTTTCAAGTGCACTTTGCAATTCTACATTCACCACTATTAAGGCCATTATCCTCTTCACATTGTTCTCAAGACAATCATTTTCTTAAAAAATAATTTCAAATTTTTATCTTCATTAATGGGAACCTAATAAAGGCATGCTTGAACATGATTGAATCAATGAAAAATTGTGATGAATAACCCATAGTCATGAAAGTTTCAATGGTATGGAACACAACACCAAAACCTTGAATTTGGTCATCAATTGGATGAAATCCAAAAAAATCTACAAATAGTACATTAACATTCAACATGGGGTGAAACTCAAAAAACCATCAATTTTTGTGGTAAACTAAATTCACTTTATTTTCACTTCCTATGCACTTCAATTATTGCTACATATATTTTAATTATTCATACATGTAACATTACCATAATTACTTTCGAACCTTTTGCATTAATATATATTTCATACTTTGATTTAATAAAATTTCCTTAATTTGTTCATACCACTAGAAGATTGATTTTAAGATGAAAAGAGATTCATAGACAAGGTGAAAACAAGGTGCTTTTACCAAAAACTCTAATGTTCTTGATAGTTAATAATGAAACATTCAAGTTTTGGACATTAATGCAATGACATTACTAACATGTTGGTGACATTAGATTTTTGTTTAATGTGTTTTGTTAATTGTAGATCACATTATAACCCACAAATTTTCAACAATTTTGAAAACCAAAAGGTGGTACTTTTAGAAATAGTGCACCTTTTGTATATTGCAATTGACAATTAAAAAAAAGTTGAATTGGAACAAGTTTAAATGATAAAACTACCCTATAGACATGTTTTAAAATGAAACCTTGTAATTTGAATGTTTTGGTTTTGGGAAACTCCTTGTTAATCAAGATTGTTAACCTTATTAGATCATTTGAATTCAGTTATTTGGTAAAAACTAATGCTAGATCCAAAGTGATTCATTCTATGGAATACTTTGACTTGGTTAAAAAAATTATTAGGGACATTGGGAAATGTTGAAAACATAACAAGATTGTTGGAATAAAGTATAGAACATTGGAGAGATGATGGGAAGACATAAAAAAGTCAACATTAATGGTAACATGACATGGTATTGTGAACATTAGGATGAAAAACACCACCAAGAATGTTGGTGAGAACACATCATAAGGAGGCAATGAGCATAGTGGGAAGAGCATTGAAAAGGGAATTTCTAATCTTTTTCATTTTTTGATAAAGATAACACCAAGAATTGGAAGGGAGATGTTGAAAAATATGCAAAATAATGCTAGAATAATGACAATATCACTAGAACAATACTAATAGTGTCCAAGAGATGCAAAAACAATGTTAAGGATGCCAAGGACAATGTTGCAAAATGTTTTTCTTGTCATTTTAAAAACAATTTCTAATGTATTTCCTTGACTTCTTTTTTCACTTGTTGATTACATTATCAACATTTTCAAGAAATCTTTTTGTCATTCCCTTTCTTTCAATGTTGTCCTTGGCACTTCAAAAATAAACATAACAACAAAGGTAAAACATTTTAAAAAAAAGTTAAAAATCAATCATTTTTAGAATCAAAATCAAGGACTAATGAGTTTTTAGTGCAATACTTTGAATATTTTGAATTTCATAATTTTATTATTTATTTATTTATTTTCGAATTCCTTGTTTTTTAAGAAGGCATTTTCCAAGTTTTAAATATTTTTACATGAAAAACATTTGTCACATTTCATTTTTATTTTATTTTGGGACAAATTGTTGCTAATTATTTTTAAATATTAATAATTTGTTACAAAAATGTTGCCAATTAATGTTACATATTTGTTAGAATGACTGTTAATGATGTTATATCATAAAGCTAGGAAAAAAAAAATTCATAAGGACATCCATTGTAACAATGTTATTGTCAGGTAATATGTTACAACATGAAAAGTTTGAAAAATCATTAAATGTTTTGTATATGAGACCAATAGGGTGTAAGAATTTTTTTAAAATAAATTAAATTGCCTTGGTAGCCCAAAACATTGGATAAAAATATATGTAAAATATCAGCAAATTCCATTATGAAATTGTTGTAGATTAGATGTTTTTGGAAATTTTTCACTTATGTGCATTAATTTTCAAATTTTGCATATTTGTATTAACTTTTCAATAGGTTTTTGTAAATGTATGTAGATATGAAATCTATTTTTTCAATGTGAATCTTTGCTTCAAGTATGTGGCAAACACATTTTGACAAAAATAAAAGAGTTATTTTTTATGATATTCTTGAATATAGATGATCTTTATATTTTAACTTAGTTCAAATCCATTTCATAATGTAAAACTAAGTTTGAACATCATATTATCAATTTCAAATGTACTTGTTGCTTACTTTCCTTATATTAAAGTGTCTCAAATTGTGGTTTCTATTACCATAAACTCAATGGAGGGAAAAAATAAATCATAATGAAACTCAAAGAGATTTTGAATTTATTTTCTTATATTTATGCCAACTTTTGTTTCAATTTGGTCATGCCACATTTTTCCTCATTGTGAAGGGGGGGCAATCATTTGTAACACTAATTTAATGTCCACAAATTTCAAAAACAGTTTTAGTTTTTAATAGTTTATGTAGTATGGATGGTCAAATGATGGCAATAATCTAAACTTCACTTTGCAAAAAAGTTGGGTTGGATCGATCCATAATTGAAAAGCTTGAACAAGCAGAGAAACATAAAAAATACAATGTGCATGAGAAAATATTATGTTTTGCTAAGTTGATCAATTGACAATAAACATCAAGCTGAATTTTGCCAACAAAAATAGTTGGTTTGGTGAGGATTGTGAAATATTCATATAGAAACAAATGAATCACAAATGTTTCAACTTTAAACAAACCATTAGATCAAGCTTGTTTATAGTGTTCAATGTTTGCATTTTGCCAGTGGTTGTATTGTTGGTTGACATTTCTATATGGAACCTACAATTAGAGATGTTCATACACTTAGCAAATAACATATGCTAAGTCCTCGAACTTAATAATTCACAATTGCTAACCCTTTTATCATCAAAGTCTTGCATAATCTAAGACACATTACAATGAGAAGGTTCCTCTTGACTCTAGACTTCAATAAGACACATCTAGGTTATAGACATTTGTGCCTTATGTTTAGAGCTCATAACATTATGTGGAAACTTGACACCTCTATGATAAGCAATAGCAGATTGTGAACCATAGTTCACCATTCTCGAGCTTTATAATTTGTCTTCTCTTGACAAATCACAACACCTAACATCTAGACCATGTCAAGAATTTGAATTTGGCAACACTAGCAATGCTAGAGCTTAACATAGAAACTTCCATGCTAATTTTAACAACTACATTAGCATGTTCTAACAATGCATCAAGGTAATGAATCTTGTTGGAGAGTCACTATTGTCACAACATCCACAAAGCACAATTCCCAATGAGAGATGGGGAGAACATGTCATATAAGCTTCACATCAATAATCCTACTTTGAAGAATCACCACAAAGGGGGAAAAAAAAACCTTAATAGAACATTAATCTTGAAATCAAACATTCATGGAAACAATGAGTGTGTGAGCAGCACAACATTGGTTAGTGTTAATGAAATGGAATGACAACAACATGATACTACAAATTGGAAATGCATCTTTTGATTCATAGATATCACAAGGTCATCTCTAGCCTCTAAGTAAAGGTTTGGTTAGGGACATAATATTCAGATTTGACAATGCAACCACCTCAATTTGTGAATGTGAATAAATACCACGTAGGATTGTTGCATACCTTTTTCTTACAAAATCCACATTCTCCATCTTATCCATTTTCATCACCTTTCTCCTCATGATCATCAAGTTGGTCCAGAAAAGAATTTTGCCGATGCAAAACGTGCACAACATCTAATTTACAACTTCAATGATGTACCTAGCTATATTTGAAGATGCCCACAAACCAAACATCTTTGTTTCACAATTGTGTTGTGGATGGGCATACTTGGAGAAATTTCATAGTTTCATTAGAGGCCACTAAGTTGACCTGAGTTGGGGGGGGGGACATTTGTGCAAACTTAACATGAAGGCCCAAAAACAAGATGGCTAAGTAGGACGGAGAAAAACTCATTTTTGTCAAATGGGTTTAGGGTAGACTAATTTAGGTAGACTAATTTGCCTTATTGGAAGCATTCTCCTTGTAACAGAGACTGGTCTCTCCCTTGCAAAGCAAAGTATAACAGACTACTCCACAAGAATACTTTGCAAGGATGATGCTCTTAACCATATTCTGAGAAAACTTCTAGAGTCTAACCATTTCTGCCCTTATCCAGAAGCTCAGGGTGAAACACGATCTCATCCACTAGTAACACATTTTGAGTTCTTGGTAAATAATTGCAGAGAATTGAAACACTCAAAACACAAAATTGGATGGCATTTACAATTGATTGCAGGATCCGGAGGGCCATGAGGTCTTTCTAACATCCTCAAAGGATGAGATAATTCCATTGAGAGACTAAAAAAGAGCCGTCAGCATTCCATGCAACCACTTTTTTTGGGATCCCATCCTCTATTTTCTCTTCCCCTACATCCTCCTTCTGCCAACCCTGTGATGAAGAAAGATGGCAGTGATTTACAGAGAGATTACCACAGTTGGGTGCTTTCTGTCATTAAGGTGCACAAAATGGTCTCCAGGAGTTTTGTCAAGAACTCCAACACCCATATGTTTCACAGCTTGGGTGACTAACGGACCCCATGACCCCAAAAAAAGCTGCTGAACTCGCTGAAAAAGTTCCCTCCTACCCTGATCAATACCAGTTTTCTCTCCAAAGAATGACCACCTAAGATGGTCCCAAACTTACATGGCTATAGAGAAGCAATCCAGGAACTTTTCTTTGATTCCAAAGTGGAGTGTTTCCAATCAAAAACTGCCAATTGATTACGAAGGCTTTCATTGTCATCCATAAGCCGATTGTATTCAAGACGGAAGCCTTCTGTTTGTTTTTCAAGTGCCCTCATGCTCACTTTAAGGACCTTAACCTCTTTCTCTTTGGAATTGGCATCCAGTTGCAAACGCTCCAACTTGTTCCGCAAATCTGATACCACATCTTTAAGTGACTTGATCTCCATTGCAGCTGCCAGCTCCTCATCTTTTGATTTTTTGGAGTTTTGTTGTTCAGATTGCAGGCGACGATACTCTTTTTGAGCACCTACAAAAACAATGAATCCATCCTCCACTTTACAGGTTGCAAAAGAAGCAGACGAATGGAGTGTCTGCTAACACATCCTGTTTCCCTGACCTTACCAGGGCTACTATCTCCTGCGCAACTGGCAACTCTGGTTCTCACATCTTCCCCCAATGACACAAAAATGTCTTAGGTTCTGACCCTTTTGCAGTATCGACTAAAGTAACCCTAATCTACCTGAGTTCACTAGTATGGGTGACACCCAATATGCTATGAAAAGAAGACTGAACACACAACAGCTCCTCACAAGACTGTCAATAACCACTTGACATTTCAGAAGGAAAAAAGGTTTACCTTTTGCTTGCTTTTTCAGGACATTGATATTCCGAGTTAGGGCATCCACTTGCTTCAGGGAGGAATCTAAACTAGTCATCATCAGTCCAAGCAGAAGACAATACCCTGTATACACCCACAACAGCTAGAGACTCCATAAGCAACAAAAGCCTTTGCAGACTCATTCAATTGATGTTGATAAAAGAAAGCCACCAGCCAGAAGATGATCATCTACACTAAAATAAATCATTGAACAAGAACTAGAGAGTTCTGCATAAACAGAATAAGTCCAATAAAGCACTCTGAGAGATGATGGTTGTGATGATATTATATGGTAGTGAAGTTATGAAACGGACACTTCAGAATTAGGGTTTGTGCCACCTTTTTCACCCCTTGTGATGACTATACTGGATTGAACTATCAACCCCTGATTCTTGATGGCAATTTTGCATGGGTCATATGTTCTTTGTTTTCTTCAATAGCTTAACCACTATGCCAATGGGTGGATTCTATGGTACATTCAATCCTTCCAGCCTGATTAGGGCAGCTGCATGCTCCAAGGAAATTTGAGCCAAAATCTTAATCCTCACAGAAGGAAGGTCAGATCCTGAGTCAAACCAGATCATTGAATTCAACAGGTTTTCCTTTAAAGATCATCATTGTACAGACAGCGAGCGGAACTGTAAAGCCTAAATGTAGTAACATCATATGGAGTGCAAAGCCCTGAAACCCAATTTACAGAAAGTTCAGTTTGACAGTTTTTTAGAAAATTGGCAGGAGCAAGTGGTGAGCTTCTGATGTTTACAAATGGAAGAAAATTAATAGTTTCCTTCCTCTTGATTTCAGTCCCTGAACTGAAAAAAATTCAGGGTTTGCAGTTTTGGGTTTAAGATTCCTTCCTCTTGGTTTCAGTCCCTGAACTGAAAAAAAAAATCAGGGTTTGAAAGTTAGGGTTTAAGACTCCTTGCTCTTCATTTTGGTCCCTGAACTGAAAAAATAATTCAGGGTTTGCAATTTAGGGTTTAAGATTCCTTTCTCTTGATTTTTAGTCCTGGAACTGGGAAAAAATAATTCAGGGTTTGCAATTCAGGAGAATAGGAGATTGAAGGTGAAGAGGGAAAGGATTTGGGGCTACCGATTAGTGTGATCTCGAGCAATTGCGATCTGATGATGGATTGATCAACTTGAACTGCACCCATTTTGGCAATGCGCTTCTGGACCCTGAACACATTGCTTATATTGGATGCGAAAAGGACCACCAAAGCAGCAGAGACGGCTTTGGCTAGGGTGGAGCCTGTTTTGCTCTTGAGAAGTGCCAGTGCCGCAGGTCCAATCGCCACCATTGGCTCTATCCCACTGGAAAGCAAAAAAAACCACAACAGATTCCAACACAGCCATCAAACCCAACAAAATCAACATCTTGTTTGCGCCAACCTCCTATTCTGCCACTAATACGAGAAATGGGGATGCTGAAGAATCATCGGATCTTCTTCATTTCCAATAAATGACACCCAACACACAATCACAGCAGCAATCCGTGGACATTTTTGGTGCCCAAAGGCCAGAAACCAAGAGTGGCGCATCTCGACGTCAACGGCGTCTCTCTTCAAATATCCGAAGAAGCTAAAAACCAAAATCAAATCCAACTCTCTGGTTTTCACAATATGTGCTGAAATGTAGACTTGAAATCTCTTGCTCAAATAGAAAAATTCTGGGGTACCCATTTCACTTAACCATGTGATTGTGGTGCTTGAATAGTTGCTTTTTCTCATCAATCAAATACTGACAATTTGTATCAAACCCTACACCCAACTGGAAGCTGGTATATGAGTCAGTTGTGGATGAACCTCACCTGAGTTCATGTCTGGTTTCACCTTGGTAACCCATTCTCTAAGCAGTAGGTTCTACAGGTAGTAGATAGGTAGGAAAATAAGTAGGTTACATAGGTAGTAGATAGGTAGGAAAATAGGTGACTACCAGGTAAGTAGATGGTTTGTACATAGAGAAGTAAGGGCTGTTTTGACCGGTGTTGGTCAGTTATGGCTTTTTGACCTGAGTAAATGGGCTTGGCCTGGGGCCGGGTATCAATAATGTAGCAGTTGGGTATTGAGGTTTTCTGAAAACCGATAAATAACCTACTCCAAAAGAGAAGTGGTATTGCATCAACTTCTTAAGAGCTGGAGGGATCATATGCTTACTCAATAGGTTCCATACAGGGTAAGGATTGAGCGTGAGGATGTTGCAGGAACAAGGGCCTCAGTATACAAGGTCCTCAGTATACCAGGTAAGAGCCAATTGCAGGACCCAAAGTCCCATAACAAATCCATGGTCACACTCAGCTATTGCCTTGTCCTAAGCCCCCCCTCCTCCCCCCCCC
>Ga0209208_10008713_pt1 | contig 13472 bp, 12 predicted proteins | sample S1TSphfallax_3_FD_187694 | JGI IMG/M metagenome (GOLD analysis project Ga0209208, IMG submission 187694) | Host-associated microbial communities from peat moss isolated from Minnesota, USA - S1T2_Fd - Sphagnum fallax MG (SPAdes) (version 2) | ecosystem: Host-associated > Plants > Peat moss >...
CACTTTGCAAGTATTCATTATATAATCCTTTGGCACCATGACCACATGAGCTTGACCACTAGGTTAGAGATGATCTTAAACTTACAAATTTTGAAAGCTAAATTTATCTAACTTACAATAAATTAGTGTTTTATTTTTTATTCAAAATTTTTATTTTTCGCAAAAAGTGGCAAATTTTGGCTGAAAGAAACATATCTTACTTTTAGAAAACACGGTTTCCTAAAGTTTTTTCTTCCCGATTAAATTCACAAAGTAGCAAAATTTTGCCACCCGAAAAATCATTGGCAATGGTGTGTGTATATAATATTGTCCACAATTCATGTAAAATACCAAGAACCATATTTAACATCATTAAATGAAGGTTAACTTGACATCCATAAGTGTGTTGTTGTTGTCACCAAAAGGCTTAGGGTCAAGTGATTGGGCTTACTTCAATCATCTTCATATCTTCAACAAGTTTAGTCAAATAGCCAGCACAAAATGCATCACCCGCACCTGTTGTATCCACAACATTCACTTTTACTCCAGGCACTGTCCCTTTGAAATTCTGCAAATTATCAATTGCACAAAATGAGCCATCCATCTTGTTATTCAGCTTCTAATCCAAACCCAACCACAATTAAGTGCCTTTTGGCTCCAACCATAACTTATGTGCAAAAGTTTTCAATACCCATTAACACTAATCTAATCTAATCTAATCTAATTTAGGGTTTGTTGTTATATGTCATGCAAAGGATTGTCGTGATTATACACCCAAAACTTGTAGTTTCATTTTTATTAAGGGTTTAAATTCTTGTAGTGAATTTGCCACCAACAAACAAAAGCCCCCACTTGGTTCACACAACTTTGGATGAGCTTTTGTGAAAACAAGAACAAAATTATATAAGAAGAAAAAGAAAAAAACGAGGATTATAAGATTGTTGCATAATGTTAAGATTGTTAGAAAATTTAGAAATTTTATGTTCTTGACCTGGGTGTAGTAACGACATCCTTCCGGTCCAGTAGTCACTAACAATAGTCTAAGTTTTGGATGAATCATTGTCATGTTGACCGCATCATTGTTTGGGTCACCACCATTGGTTAGGAAGGTAACCTCCTCATCACTCACCTAAAAGGTTCAACAATTGTTTTTTATAAAACCCAATGCAAAGGTGTTTGTGGTTGTTCATTGCATAAACCCCTTTCAAGTTTGTAATTCAATTCCATACAAAAAAATAAAATAAAATAATAAATAATAATAAATAATAATAATAATAATAAATTTCTATTACAAAAAAATTAGTATTTTACTGTTGAACTATTCATTGAAACAATAAACTTATCATCACTTGTTTGTAATTCTACAAATAATCTAGATTGTTGATTATTTCCGTAGCATGTTAAAAAGCGTGATTACCTTGATGATTTCAGCTTGTTCCCATATGGCTTTGATCCCTTGGCGGGCAGCCTCCGCACTTGGCCACAATGGCAATCTGAGATTGGGATCATACGATAAAACCAATCCCGCCTTTTTGGCAATCTTCAAAATCTCCATATGTGCTGAACGGGAGGGCTCAGTAATAAGGCTGATTGACCCGTAATGTATTATCTTTGCCTTGAGAGCAAAAAGAATTATATGTAAATCAATCCCAAATTTTATTCAAAACGCATAAAATATACATAAGTCCCAATTTTATTCAAAACACATAAAATATACATAAGTCCCAATTTTATTCAAAATGCATAAAACAAACATAAGTCCCAATTTTATTCAAAACGCATAAAATTTACATAAGTGCCAACTTGATTCAAAACCGCATAAAATTCAATCAATATGCTTTGTGATAACTTCATTTCCCAAAACACAAATCAAGTTTAATAAATCTAAAACTATTTGAAAGTAATGTTTTATCCTATTTTAGTTTGCACTCAAGATCTTGTTGAGCACTAAAGGAGAGAGAGAGAGAGGCCAACATCTCCAAAATGTTTACTTCCAAGATATATTATACTTCAAGTTTTGCCAATAGAGAAGGATCTTCTTGTTGTTGTTGTTGATGAGAACATGTTCTCCAAATGAAAAGCATTTGGAGAATTTATTTAGTGTATTTGGAGGGCATGTTATGTTGTCTTACAAAAGAGGAGGGGTTCTTACTCCTACTTTGTAAGAGTGAGAGGAATCTCATGCCTACATTACCCTTACTTATAGGTGTAAGGTCATTCGCACCTTTATAGAGTAGGCATAAGAACCTTCACCTCTTAACACCTTGTGATCTACATATGTTTAGGTCCATGATAACATTCATCTCATGTGTTATGATGGGTAAAGCCAAAAAATTTCAAGCATAGTAGTAATATTACCTTTTGAATGAGATCCACATCAATATCGGCAATGGAATACAACATGTCGGCACTAGGATTCCTATAGAACATAAATTCTCGTTCCCCATTTTCTTGAAGTGTCACAAAAGCCAAAGCTGTGCGAGCCGTTGGATCGAATCGAACTCCTTTAGTCTCCACATGATTATCCTTAAGGACGTCCACCAACATGTAACCAAACTCATCATCCCCAACCTACATTTCTAACGAATGTGATTCCAAACAATTTGTCAGTATGTTTTTCTATTATGCATAATATATACATACACATGATCAAGGCACATCAACAACAACACACACATGCACAAATTTTGGAATATTTCAAAATAGGGAACTATTGTCGAATATTTAAAAAATTAAAAAAACATTGGTCTCATAGGTTCAAAGTTGATGTAAGATCTAGCCAAAATCAACTTTATCTTGAAGCTTTAAAGAAATGTGGAAAATGGAGTTCATCTATTTGGGGGGGGGTGGGGGGGGAAGGTGTGTATTTCATCCATTTATTGCAACTTATTTGAAGATTTCAAAATAAAAAAGGGAAATTTTTGACATAATTATTTTAAAGATTATTTGTTATATTATTACCACACATCTCAGTTTGAATAGAGAAATTATTCCAAGATTTGAACCCAATGAATTAATTCTAAGCTAGAGAACCAAAAGATAGAGAGATTGGAAAGTTGGGCATTCTTCACCTTGCCTAAAAAAGCAGCTGTTGATCCAAGCTTTGCAATTCCACAAGCAACATTAGCAGGTGCACCACCAGGTGCTTTTTTGAAAGCTGGGGCACCAGCTAGGGATAGCCCTCCAATTGTGGGCACAAAATCAATGAGCAATTCCCCAAAACATGCCACCATTGCATCACTACTAGACCCACCACCACCTCCACCACCTCTCTCTTGCCTTGGGCTTCTTTGCTCCCTTGGACTTGGACTTCTTTGCTCCCTTGGACTTGGGCTTCTTTCTCCCCTTGGACTTCTTTGAGCTGATAATGATGATGAATCTTCAACTTCATGGCATCCTGTCCCACACATGACCATATTAGTGAATAATGCATGAAATACCCATTACTTTTAGTGTTTTCCTCACATATGAACTTGCAAATAATAGACTTGCAAATTTGACCATATATGCCATGCATCAAAAGTCTATTAGTATTGTCCATGTATATGAAATTTGCAACGATGGAGATTTACAATTTGATATCAATGCAATACAAAATCCATTGCTTTTATCCATGCATAATATTTTTAATTTTGACACAATCTTGGAACACTTTTAAATGACAATGGGTTTTGGACCCTATGAATCCATTTAAAAAAAGGATTTAGTCTGATTATATGTAAAATATGAAACAAAAATATATATGATTCTACATCATCTTGTGATAATTTCAGTTTTAGATTCCAAATTTGGTTTTATTTGGTGTGTTGCACAATGGTCATATTTAACAACTTTGACAAACAATTAATTTTTTAAAAAGCTTCAACAATTGAGATTCAATGGAACAATTATGTGATAGAACCTAATCACAAAAATATAGCTGAAATTTTGTTGGAATACACCTTGTAACATTTTTCAATGACAATGGGTTTTGCACAAAAATGTTTGCAATACAAAGATGTGTATATTAGAATTAATGAAAAAATGAATTGAATATGATGCAATTGAACCAAGTTCCTAAGGTTTCACATTGAGGATCTTTTTTTGGCAAAGTATGAAGCATTGAAGAACAAGGAATGAGGTGAAAAAACTCCACCATGACATTTTGCACATTGGATGTAGTCTTTGTCCCCAACTCCGGCTCCACCTCCTAATCGGATTGGACTTATGTCAGGAGGTGAATCAATTCCGCCATTCCTCATGTCTAAAATGAACTTGGGGATTCAATCTGTTGATAATACACAACATAAATTCCACTATCAAAATCATGCTATTATTTGTCCTAGATTTGAAATGCATTTTACAAAACATGCATAAGATATGGGTGATAATGTATATATGAGATATGGTGTCTAAAAGTTGAAGATACAAGATATGTTGCTTTCATTTCCCAACAATCAATGTATGTGATTGTAATACCAAATCCTTAAAACTAGTGCGACAATTGTGCATACCTTCACAATTCACCTAGTTTTGGTTTCTTGTTTCCTCCCACATAGTAATGAGACTTATCTACTTAAATTCCACCTCTCCAAAAATTCATAGTACTAATAAGTACAAAACAAACACAAACTTTTACTTATCATTCTCATATGTTGTTGTTGTGTGCATCCAAACATTCACAAAGTCATCCATTTTAGGAATGATACCTATGAATTTCTTCCAATGCATGCTAAGTTCCCCTCATCATCTTCCATAGTCATTTCACAAACCTTTTTTTGATGATGCAACCCATTTCTCCCAAATGGTATCATAAAGCCTCCCCACAAGATACTCAATACTTTTATATCCAAGAGAAAAGCCATGACAAACCTTTCAAGTTCCCTAAGAAATTTTTCTTCCAATCCTTTTCCATAATCAATAATAGCAAAACCTACAATTCTTGCACCCTTTGTAAATATTCATGGAACAAGAGGTGAATGGGCACTTGTGGAAAAAACAGGGTTAGAAAAGAAAAGAGTGAAAAGAGAGGTTGTGAGGAAGAAAACGCTTGGTCTCGCATCCTTCCACAATTATGCATGTATTCCATTTCATTTTTATGTCCTAAATTGGAGAGAAATTGTGTGTCAAGCAAGCTATAAATGCACATAAATGTGGCCTATCAAATAATTGTGTATTAGTATTGACAATATATTTGATACTTTCCATTGTTGTCCAATGTGAATAGGAAAACAAATACATTACAAAAATCATTTCAACATGTAAAAGAAACCTCCACATAGAATGTACTATCAACACATAAAGCCTATCATTGTCTACACATGGCTAGCCAATCAATATTTGGACTTATAACTCTATCACTTTTTGGAACAAGAAACTCATGTGAAACTTTTAAAGTGTAGAATAAAGCTTGATAGAATACAAGAAAGGCCCACATGAGGCAAGAGGTAAAGCCCAACATGATTGTGGTAATGCCCTTGCTCGACTAGGGTTTTAGCAAGCACAAGGACATAGCTCCATTTTTTTTCTTTCTTGCACAAGAGATCGCAACACAATATTTCTTTCCATGGGTGGCAAAAGAAGTATGTGCATCTAGAAAAACAAATTATTGTGGAAAGGTCCACAAAAGAATGAGAACTTTATGAAAAGTGGCATAAAGCTCACCTCAAAAACGTAATGTTCGTGTCAAACATGTAAATTGCCCAAGCAATGCAAAGATAAAAACATGTTGGGTAACATGCCCTCTTAATACAATACGGAAAATATGCAAGGTCTTTATGTTCATTGTCATATCAAATAAATGAATTTTATATCAATGCAGGCTCCAAATCTAAAAGGAAGGAAATGGATCTAGGTCATGTGTAGGGTTGTCACTTCACCAACTTAGAAACCTACAAATGAATTATAATAGTTTCAATTTATTAATTGTAAATTAGTAATCTTCAAAAAAAATTGTGTTTGGGATGCAACCCACAATTTGCATAATTCAACTTTCAAAAACATGTAAAGCATGTCAAAATCTCTTGAATTATGATGTACATATGTAAATAATGAAACACTAAATTTGTAAGCCATTTGTAAATGAATCATTGGAAAAGGATCAAATGATGTTTATAAGCGAATGTTATAATTATATGGGCTTGGATTTTGGATATGATTTACATTGTGATGTTGTTGCCTTAGATCTTGTGTGTGACAGAAAAGGGTATCCACTATCAAAATTATGATACCTATTGTTCACGTTCTAAATTGCTATCACTTAATATGTAATAGAACATTGCATACTAGGATTGCACCAAAATACAATGAAATTTATATTTATACACATCATGGTTAAATGTTTTCCATTCCAATGCTTTATCAACACGTTAAAACACTCATAATATTAATTATTTTTAGGGTTGTGAGAAAATTTTAATTGTCTAGACCCATTGTGGAAGACCTTTTGCAAGAATATAATAACATTATATCACCACCATGTATGAAAGTTTTTGGTGGAACAATTTCCATGGATTGTATTTTGAGTTTTCATTCATCATCACTATTATTATTTTCTGGAAAAAGAAGTTGTGGGATTGGAAATTAATTTAGTGAAAGGTTGTGTGAAAGCTAAAAAAATGTTTCCAATTGCCATGGGAAAATTATGTGGGAAAATTTAATTAATTGCATTTTTCAGAAAGTGCAAGGGTTTAACATGTCACTATAGAAAGTTAGAACATGTAGACATTTCTTCCAATTGAATCCATGTCTTGAAAAATAGCTCTTAATTTTTAGTTTCAAGACATTGAAATGTGCAACATTTTTAGTTTTGTGACTCATCAATTTCTAGAAGCAGGCAGATTTTAAGGTTTGAGACTGAACTAGATGCAACATTACTTGCAAGTATAAGGTTCAATCTATGTGAAAATTTAGGTTGGATGACTCTCTCAACTACATATTACATACTTTTGCCTTGCCTACTAAGGCAAGGATATGGTGTTTAGATCATTATAGAGTATAGTAGCTTAAGGGATTTTGGCCCCTAGGTAATAATAGGTCTATTTTTATATGAAGATTTTTTGAAGATGATATTTTGACTTTTGTTGAAACTTGAGATTAGTCATAGAGTTACAATATCTTCAAGGATTTTGGTTTCCTTTAGTGGATTTCTTGAAGATCATATTTTTGCATGGTGAAATATTTGAGTTTCCATAAAAAAAATTTTGCCTTAAGATATTTTTCAATGTAAACAACAAAGCCATAGTGTGACACATCCCTTGTTTTAATTGTCCAAATTGTGATTAGGCTGCATTGCACAATTCAGGAATGCTCAATGTGAGTATGTCTATTTCTGCATCCCAATTTTTGAGGAGGAACCACTTGAATGTACAAGGTTTGCAATTGTATGTGTTTGTCTCTTTATGTTTCAATGGGTTGCATTTTGCAACTCTAAAAAACTACAATCCCATTGTAACAAGTTTATAATTTAAAGGTTTTGGGTGTGAATAGAAAGCGGTTTTAGGGTTTTCAAGGAAGGATGTTTTTTGGTTGGCAGCTAGTAGTGTTTACTTTCAATAGCGTGGAGACAAAGAAAAGCATTGGATGGAGATGCGGTGGTGTTTTATGGTGTTGAGATCTTTATGTCCTTTTCTTCTATTTGGGATGTGCATGTTGTTATTAGACGTAGGATGATTGTGTGGCAAGGGAGTTGCTAAGTGAAATGCGATCAACAAAAATCTCTCGGTGGAGTGACAAAAAGATGAATAACAAAGGAGATAAGTAGTGTGGTTTTGGTTTTTCAAAAAGGGGATAATAGTTTATTTCAAGAAGTGGGATTAGATTTCTATCTCCAACTAAAGTATAAGAAAATCTATTGTGCAATGTACTTAAGGAGGCAAAATTTTAGTCTAAAGGTTGGTTTTGATGGTTGATAAGGGGGATGATGAAAAGTTTAGAGGTTTCAAGAACAGCCAAAGTTTTTTCTCAAAATGTGTGTGTTTGGGTTGATTTGTATGAGGGTGTTGTTGGATTGCTTTTCATGAAAAAGCACCCAAATTATTCAGAACTCTGAAAAACTGCAACAGTCCATTGATGTTACAGGGTGGATCATATGAAGGAGGGTTGTGGTTCTTTGTAAGACTTGTGAAGTAATCGTTGGGGGAGTTGATATGTGTTGTTTTCATGTTTTCATATTTTGTCAAGTTGAAGGATGGTGTCAAGAACACTGGATTATGTAGTCTATCTGGGCTAAGGGGTCTATGTTACCAAATGTTTATAGGAACTTGGGTTCCTGTGAATTTTGGGTTCATGTGATCTGAAAACTTTGAAAAAAGAAGGAAGGCCAATGGGTTCAAGAGAGAGATATCAAAGCGATTTGACCCCTTAGAAACCTCAAGCCTCTCTTTGATGATGAAGACAGTGACTTAAGTGGTTATAGGATAGAATTTAGATGGACATTGGCTTATGCCAGTGGGAAATGCTAAAAATGTGTTTACCATACAATATATGTGTGCTTTTTGTTCTGATTGTCATGTGCCCCAGTTTTTTTGTCACACCACAACTTGGGCACATTCATTGTTGCTGATTTTAATTTAAGTGGAGGGTAAAGCTTGAGGCCACAAGCAATGTTCACAAGTTTTCCAAAATGCCCAACAAGTTCTTATGCTCAATAAACATTCTTCTAATACCCTATGAATCTTGTGGGAGGTTTTTATGAGAATGCTTGTTCCAAGGAAAAGAAATTTGTATTTTGTCCATTTGCTAATGCACAAACTTCCAAAGGCCTTACAACTATTATGACCCTTGGCTGTAGTTGATGTCCCAACTTGGAACACAAGATTAGGTATACTTATATTTTGTACTTCCTTCTTTATGAGAATTTGTGCTACTTGCAAGACTTTGTCATCGAAAAATATCTTGTAACTCGCTTTAGTCTAGATTTTGGGTATGCATGTTTTTTAGATATATACTTAAACTGGAGTCAATTGTTGGATATACCCAAATGGGAATTTTGGTAGTTCTTGAAGTTTCATGCTTATGTGCAAAGGTTTCATGAAGTAGTTTTAACTCTTTTGATATGTAGATCTATAATTTGATATGCTCAAATTGGAATAAGTTGGAGTTTGACAAACACATACAACTAATTTGTATCTCTCTCTCTAGATGTTTTAAATGATCAACAAACTATTGTGGTAGATATGGTAGCTTGTGAAAGCTATGTTGTTGGGTGATGTGGTTTTGGGGCCAAAGATCCTATGGTAGTGTTGTGGTGGCAACACCTCCACCTAATAAGGAGTTGAAAAACCTCAGCAAAAAGACAAAGGTGATTGCCTTTTGAATCTTGATAGTGTTGCTTGTGGTGCAAAATATGATTTTGGGCACAACACAATTTTTTGCCAAACTTCGTTCTTGTAGTAGCTTCCAAATTGTTTTGAACTACAAAAGCATGTGATAATCCAATGGCATCTTCTTGATAGGTACTCTTATTTTCCTTCCCTAGCAATCTCCATCTTCTAGCAACTTAACTTGCTTGAAATTTGCCCACTTTCTAATACATTGTTGTTTTGCAATGCTATATTGTAAGTTTTCTTCTTTTCTTCTCAATCAAATAGAAAACCATCGATCACAGACATGTATGCTCATGCAATCCCACCCTAAAGGAAGCAGGTTTTAAGGCTTTCCCAATTGATGATGATAGAAATATATGATGATGATGATGATGATGATGAGAGGGGATTGAAAATTGTGAATGCAAATACCAGGCACTAATTTCAATCTCACAAAGACTGACATTCCAACAATCAGTCTGTCTATAATACTATACCAAATGCTGATTACAACTAGTATAAGTTAGTTGAACATGATGACAAAAACAAGGACTTAGCATTCAAGAACTTCACATTCATTCCTTGTTTGCATGGAAGAAGCCATGTGCACAGAGAGAGACACAGAGAGAGAGATAGAGAGTGTTCAACAAAACTTCAACAAACAGTTTTGCATATCAAAGTCAGCTGAGAGAGAATAAGCAGATGGGTAATTACATCTCAAACATTAATTCTGCAAGCGTTTTTTCAACAGGTTGCCACACAGTAGATTCAAACATGATTACTTAAAAACTCAAAAAATATGAACAAATCATTCACAGCCAGTTTTGGTGTGTTTTCACAATCAATCAGAACTTAGACCCAGACAAAAAAAATAGAAAGAAAAAAACAGATCACAAAACTGGATACCTACCTATTCAGAGTCTAAGTAAGTAAGAAAAAAGCTTCAAGTAAAGTAGTGCATTTGTGTGACCTTGGAGGTCCTGAAGAGGACGAGCTGAAGAAGAAGATTCAAGTGAATGGGTATGTTGTTGCAGATGCAGATGTGGACTCTTGTGCACTTTCTTCTAGACTGGAAGAAGAAGATCTAGGGCTGCAAAATCCCAGCTTCAGGTCAAGCTCAAGAGCTCGAATTGCTGGAGGAAGCTGTTGTTGCAAGTCGTGTCCAGCACCTGCTGCTGTTTGTGGAACATTATTAAACTCATCAAATTGCATATGATCCACAGCAGCAGCTGGAAAGGAAGAGGGATCATGGTCTGAAGAAGCTGCAGCAATGGGTACAACATTTGCTGCCTTGATGGAGTTTCTTCTCCCATGTACCATGGAGATCTTGCAGGGACTCTCTGCAGCAGCTGCTCCATGTACTGATGATGGTGAAGAGGAGGAGCTGCTGCAGCAGGAGTAGGAGGAGGGGATGACAAAATTGGTGCGTGCTTTAGCTCCCCGGAGATTCCTGGCTGCAGCGTCGTAAGCGCGAGCAGCGTCTTCAGCAGTATCGAAAGTGCCTAGCCAGTGTCTGCATTTGCCAATGCGGTCACGAATCTCTGCTGACCATCTCCCCCATGGTCTCTTTCTCACACCTCTGTAGACTCGTGCAGCTGCAGCAGTACTAGAGCTTGCAGTGCGCACATTCAGTACTGAGGCCGCAGCTGGATGCTGCAAGTTGTTGCCGCTGGAAGCAGTTGGTTTGTTCCCCTGTGAACTGAGAATCAGTCCACTACTCTCGACTGCACAGCAGCTTGTCATGGGTGTGGAAGAAGGATCCCCACGAAGAGCTTGAGAACAGTTGAGAGCTGTTTCAGATGTCGAAGGATCACTGGCCATGTCGTGGAAGCTGCTGGAGGAGTTGAATGCAGTCATCATCATCTGTACAGCTGGCGGCACTGAAGCCGGCGAGCAGCTCGGCTGCCAAGAAGATGAAGAAATGAGCAGCTCTGAAGCTGTACTCGTAGAGGAAGAAGAAGATCTTCTTCCGAAAAGTGCACGCGAGCCTACCACAGCTGCAATGCCTTCCAAATCCTGCACATTCCGAGCTTCTGAAGCAGCTGCCTCTGGAGCTGCAGCAGCAGGAGGAGGAGGAGGAGGCTTCTGAACGACGTCGGCCAGTTGCAGGGGTTCTTGGTAGCTGCAGCTGCTGCCGTGCGCAAAGAAGCGGGGCCGAGAATTGAAGTTGCTCCAACTGCTGCTGTCCAAATCTTGATGGGGAGAGCGATATTCATGCTGCAACGGGGGGCAAGCTTGGAAGCCGCGAGAGGAATGGTTTTGGAGATGGCACAGGCAAGCTACGCAGAACGGATGGACAGTAGCAGGTGCTGAGCATCGCATGCACAAGCCCAACAAATGCAGCGGGAGTTGCTCAAGCTGCAGTCCAGCAGCAGGTTGCAGCTTCTCTCTCTTGGCAGAAGACGCCTCTGACAAGGAATCACGCGACTTTCGCTTGGGTACCTGCATGGAGCTGCAACATCCGGCCTGGAGCAACATCTCGTGGAGCGCCATAGGTGTAGTAGAGCTAAAGATAATATTATTTTTCGACGACACAGCTGCGAAGGCTCAACTTCCTTCTTTCCTGTACAAGAAGCAGAGGTAGCTGCTGGAATCGATAAGAAGAGCTCCACCAGCTACAAATTCAGCAGCAGCAGCAGCTCCACATGACGAGAAAGCTTCACAACTCACTCACCCACTCACTCACGCACAGCTGCTAGCTCTTCCAGCGCTAGAGCTGACACAATTGAAATGGCAAAACAACCGGATTGAACACCAAGTTGCAAAGAAAAGAAGAAACTGAAAACAGAAGCGGAAGCAAGTCAAAACAAAAGAGTAACACAAAGAGTAACACACACACACACACACACACATAAAGATGCTGCTATATTGAGCTTTGAAACTGCGTTTGTAGCAGTGCTCAGCAGCAGCAGCAGCACAAGATCAAGCAAGCAAGCAAAAACATTAATACAGTAAAATTGTTATTGCAGCTTTTCTTTCATTCTTTCCACGTTTCTCCATTTGTTTTCTGTGTAATCCATCCTTGCAAAACGGAGAGAAGAGAAGAAAAGAGAGGAGAAGAAGAAGAAGAAGAAGAAGAAAACAACAAGAGAAACGGAATGCAAACGGAATGCACATCCCCCCTGCCCCCCGGTTGTCCCGTTACACCCAAAACAAATTTCATGATGCTAAGCTAGCTGCTGCCCGCAAATTTTGTGCAAAAAGGAATCATGACATTGTAGGAGAGGTTCCCGTACAACTGGGTTCTCCTAACGGAGGGCCATCTGACAACGTGCCCAAACAGAACATCAGGAGAACCCATGAGTACAGAAACCCCAAGGGGGCCGGGGCCGGCCGGCCACTTGACGACGATGTGCAAAAACCTCAGGAAGAACCCCCCCCCCTTGAGTACAGGAACTCCCAGGAGAACTCATGAGTACGGGAACCTCCACACATACAGTAACCGACTCTCTTTTTTTTATGGGAACGTGAGAACATTTTCAAAATAGCAGGACAAGGATCTCCTCCCCCCTGGCATAATGCCTTAGGGTTCTTCTGTTGGGGTGGGCTGGGCTGGGGTGAGATCTCTCAAAGTACACCCAGAATTTTTTTTAAAAGTCAGTCCTGTTTACGTAATCCCTTTCCCTGACTTGCCATCATCTGCAAGACTCTGTCTCTCCCTGCCTGCCTCAGTGTCTCTCTTTCAGTGAATTTTTTTTTTGGGGTCGAATTCTTGCCACTTGGTGAACAAATAAAAATTCGAAAAAAATTGAAAATTTTAGTTTTTGAAAGTAAAAAATTGAAAATTTTATTTTTCACAGTAAATTTTTTATTTATTTATTGGAAAAATCGGGAAAATTTCGAAACCACAATACCAAAAAAGTGAAAAATAAAATAAAATAAAATAAAATTTAGAAACCCGGTCTGTCTGAAGCGGTGTGCAAATCCGGTCAGTGTGTCTGACCGAGCCTGTCGCGGTGCACAGACAGACGGACAGACAGGCGAGGCGGAGAGAACTGGGGTTAGAAGTAACGTCATGCAGGGCGGGGCAGGGGCTAATTTTGGACTGTACCTTTTGGCACGCTTCCAACCTGCACCAAACCGCACTGGGGGTGGGTTTGGCTTGCCTTGGGTTGCTTTTTAACTATATCACAACCAGATGGATCAAAATGGATGGTTTAAGTAAATTAAAATTTCCTTTTGAAAAAATGAGACTAATTCTCCCCCCCT
>Ga0209208_10008714_pt1 | contig 13472 bp, 10 predicted proteins | sample S1TSphfallax_3_FD_187694 | JGI IMG/M metagenome (GOLD analysis project Ga0209208, IMG submission 187694) | Host-associated microbial communities from peat moss isolated from Minnesota, USA - S1T2_Fd - Sphagnum fallax MG (SPAdes) (version 2) | ecosystem: Host-associated > Plants > Peat moss >...
TGATAGCCACTTTAACTTAAAACACAACAAAAAAATCTCACCACCCATTTATGAATGAAGAACACTTCAATTAGCTAATTCTAAAGCAAAAATAATTTTTGCATCATGAATTGGAATCATCCACCCAAAAAGAAATGTTGCCATGGCATAACATAAGATGGACATGGTAGCCATTCACCTCATTTGAAGAATTTTTAAAAAAAACATTGCACCCATCTTACATTTTTTTTCTTTTAAAATATCTATCAAGGTATCACATGAAAATAATTTTTAAAAAAAACCTTCTAACAAATTCTTGTGATTGGTACCATCTTCATGAGGAGCAAGGCAGTACTGAAGAAAGCACGTGCCCTAGCCCATTCCAAACATGTTACCCTACATATAACTACAACTCAAATTTTGTGGCGAATTGTCCTTTAGGACTTAGATCCTATGAAGGCAAATTCTCAATTTCGACCCAACATGGACAAGATTAGTTATATTTCATCTAATTATGATCAAAGACTTAGCAATTGGGTTTTACTTGTTTCTTGAACATAATTACAACTCAAATTTTGTAGTGGAATGCTATTTAGGGCTTAGATTTTAAGTAAGCAAAATTTCAAAGTCAACCCAATTTGGACCCGATTCGTTGTATTTGGTCTATTCAGGGTCAAAGACTTTGCAATTGGGTTTTACTTGTGTCTTGGTTGAACACAATTACAAGTCAAATTTTGTGGTGGAATGCTCTCTAGGATTTAGGAGTGTAAATCCTCAAATTCAACCCAATTTGGACTAGATTCATTGTATTTGGTCTAATCACAATCAAAGACTTTCTTTGTAGTGAATTTTGGCTATTTTGTATTAAAAAAAATTCCCAAGGAAAACTTGGGAAAAACATGTTTTTCAGCTTAAATTTCGTCAATTATGCAAAATCAAAAGATCAATTAGGCTCCCCCCAAAAAAAAACATTGATCACAATTATTTATTTATTTATTTTGTGGTGTATTAGAAATTCTTGGGGGCGAATTTTGCCCATTTTAGTGACGGAAAAATTGGGAAAAAATATTTTTTTAAATAAAAAATTTGCCATTTTTTTTGTGACACACCCAAAAAACCAAAAAGAATTGTTATTATCTGGTGGACACACAGAAGAAATGATGCAGTGGAAAAGACATAAGAAAGAAAGAAGGGAGAAAAACAATGTTTGGGTGGGTATTTGATTCAACACCAAAACCCCCATTGGACATTTGGCCTGGGTATATATATATATATATATATGCATATACCCAACTAAGGTGAAAATTTGGAACCTCTGCTCCCAGCTGCTGCAAGGTGCTTCTTAAAGTATCATAGCTACCCAACATCTCTTTCCTCATGCCAAGTGCTTAACAAATTTATTGTACCCAACCCCACCTCATTACTAGTGTTGGGCATGTAGATCTATTACTTTAATATACCCATGGGTACATAACAAGGTTAATGTATACCCTATTCAATTGGTAAATTTCTTTTGGTTACCCTTTTATTTACCCTACCCAGCTTGTAAATATTTCAAACTCACCCTATTTTTTAATTTGCCCAACTAGTGTGTAGTTGTGATTTACCCTTAGCTGAGGGAAGGTAACTGTTTTTAAGAGGGTAAATGAGGTTATATGCCAAAATCATCATAAAGCATATATTCATGTCAATGTTTTGCAATTTTGCAATTTTGCAATGCACGTGGTTATGATGGATTTGTTTAAATTATGGTAACTAGGTATTGAATACATTTTCTTTTGGCGTTTCCTTTTATTCATCACATTAATTACCTTGAAAAAGCTATTACCATATGCTCTTGCAACTCCTTTAGATTTTACTATAATTTTAATGTTGTTGATTGATTTTTATTTTAATTTTAAATTCATGTGTTCAATACGATTGTAATGCTGATTTGCAAAAATAATTGTCTTTCTTCCCTTTGAAATGTGCCATACTTTTGTAAATATTTATTTACCCTGCATTTACCCACATGGTATGTCTAAAGGAAAATGATGAAATATTTATCCCTATCCTTACCTTGTGAATAGGGCAAGTGTTCATCAATCACCTAGATTCATAACTTTGCAAGGCCTTTATACCTTTGCCCAGTTTGGAAGTTTCTGAAGTCTATTTTTACCTTCACCTTATTGACATGTTTTTGAAAATTTTGTACTTTCTGTTATTATTTTTTCATTTTTTCAATATTGTTACAGTGGTGATAATTAATAACAAAATTTAGCCACAATTGGTTATAAAAATAGATCTCACAATAGATTTTTTTTTTCCATCCTTTTCTACCTATAAACCTTAAGATAGAAATCTGGCAATTTTTTTTTAAAAATAATTTTGGGGCAAATTTATGTCATTTTAAAAAAATCCTTTGTTGTTGTTGCTAGGTCATTTTCTTGCAAAATGGTGAAAACTCACCACAATAAAAATGTTATTTACATTTATCTACCTAATGTATAAAAATGGATATATTTGTCCAATACTACTCATTACCTTAGGATTTTCAAATAATCATCTATGACTTGGTGGTTGTTCAAGGTTCAAAACCCATACCATGTCCCTTAGTGATTTTAAATCAAATGAACCACTTTAGTGGCATGCTAATAGAATAAGATTTTTAAAAAATTAAGAATATACACATTTTCACAAATTGATGAAATTCTTACTTATATTTGAAGTTCTCAAACACCTAGAATTGTAGGTTCTTCAAAGGGGAAGAAACCCAATTGACCCCTCTATGCTTAGCAAGCCAAAAATGGTTTACTTCAAAAGAAAAATCTTAAATTGGTGTGAACAATATAATTAAATAATTTTCACTTTGATTTATTGGGTTGCATGAGATTTTTTTAATGGTTCGTTAATTGTGAGATTCCACATGCCTTTGGATGAAAGGTTTATCAAACAAGTCATGCATTGGGGTTCTAGCTTGTGAACTTGATTGTCAATACTCAATCATGGACCAAGAGGGGTTGGAAGGGATCACATGTGTGTAATAAGGGTTGACTTTGGTAAGTGATTTATGAGTTGACAAGAGTTCAAGTGTTGGGATTAATGTAGCCTCACTTTGAAGTTGGCTTCCTTATGATGTTGTTGCATCCTTTTAAACTTTTTCACATTCACATTTCATAAATTACAAGGCTTCGTTGTTACTTGACGAACAACATTTTCATGTGATTTCTTGATTTTTTATATGAGTTTTTAATTTGGTCATTTTGACTATCATATTAAGATGCATGTCATTATGTCATGTTAGAAATAAGTTTGTTTGTTTTGCATGTGAAGCTTTAGATCCAATGATGAGTTACACTTAATTGATCTCCCATGCATGACCTCAATTTAGTTTTGTCATCTCATCATTCCTTGGGGCAATTTGGGCTGAAATTCCTACCACATATATGAAATTGTGTAAACTTTGAATCCATGGGATGAGTTCATTGGACCTTGAATTTATAGTTAAAGCTTCCATTAGAGGCAAAAAGGGATGTATTAAGGCTCTAAGCCTTTAAAGGTTAACTAGCCTCAAACTGTTTTTCACACAACCAAGGCATTTTTAAAAAAAAACCAATTTAGTTTTCTTCTTAATATGAAATGCATATTGAGCATTGGAAAAAGCAAGTGTTTTCCAATTGCAATTTTTGGAAATGGCATCCAATCTTGGTATGGTGATTTGTTGATTTGATGGAACCTTTGGTACCATCCCAAGTGCAATTTTGGTATGGAACCCAATTTATTGCATTCATAGACTTTTGATTTTGGTTATTAAAAATTCCTATATATATATATATATATGTAATTGGGATTAAAAACCAAATTCAGTTCCACCTTCCTTGGGTAAGTAGGGCAATCACTAAACTCTCAAAGACCTTGCAATCTTTGAAAGTTGTTCCTTTGTTTTTAGAGGTAAAAAAAAATGTAAAGCTACTTTTAGCGTCTCATAACCATTTAGATTGTTCAAAATGAAATATTAATGAAAAAGATTTTCCCTTTGGAAATAGGGGGGTCACTTGTTTCAAAAACATTCTATCTAAACACCTTGTTATTTTTTAACATGCACTTTACATTTTATAAATGAACAATCCAACACTTATGATTGGATTTGTTTGCATCTTTGAGTTCTTCATGATCTTTGCATTTGCAAAGATTTACCCTATTTTAAAATTACACCAAGCCCACAATTATTATGTTGTTTTTTTTAAAACTAATCACAAACACGTTCATGCATGGTTTGGATCTAACCAAAAGAATGCTTTTGAACATCCATGGTCATATGGAGTTAAAGGAGAGAACTAATTTTCCTAATTATCATGCAAGTAGGTGTCATCATCAAGTTTTGCCATGTTGTGGTTGGATTTGTTTGCGTTTTTTAGTTCTTCGTGATGTTCTTTGCATTTGTATTTTCCTAGTGATGTTCTTCCAAATGCTTTTGTGTTCTTAGTTCTCTTCCCAATGCCTTTTGTAATTGTGATCCTTTTCTTAGTGCTCTTGTGGTTGCAATTCTTTCATGGTGTTCTTATGTTCCAATTCCTCTTCTTATCGTTCTTAATGGTTGTGATCTTCTTCCTTGGTGCTCTTGTGTCTTGATTTGCTTCCTAGTGTTTTACAAACTTGTAATCCTCTTTTTGGTGTTTTTTGTGGTCATGATCCTCTTCCTTAGTGCATTTGTGTTTATGGTCTTCTTCCTAATGTTTTTCATGGTCAAAATCTTCTCCCCTAACACTTTTGTCTTCTTGGTGTTCTTATATCATTAGTCCTATTCATGATGCTCTTAGGTTATGATCTTCTTCCCATGGTTTTTCTTGTGTTTTTAATTCTCTTCTTGGTGTTATATAAACTCAAGATCCTATTTTTGGACATGCCTTAGTTATCCTAGTTTTTTTCTTGGTGTCCTTCGTGTTCTTGTATTTTTGTACTAATAATGTTTTTTCGTGTGTTGTAAGATTTTGATGTTGATGGACATCCTCTAGTCCACCCCCTTTCTTTTCCATTGTAAGTGTTCATTCTATAAGCACCCTTATAATAACATGTCTTGTTGTTACCATCCTAACTTTCACCTTCTATGTGGTTAGTTTGTGATATTTGATTTGATGTTTGTGTAATACCTCGATGTCCTTGTAGCTAAACATTTAGTCTTATTTGAATGTTGTGATGTAAGTTCCTTCATTATGGTAGCAAACTTGGTTTTTGTGAAATCTATTTTCATCCCTATTTCCATGGTCATTTATGTTACATGTTCAATCACAATCAATGAATTTATCACCCTTCTTGCTATTTTTCTTATCTTTCTTTTGGTTTATTTTCCTTCATTTCTTTTGTATTACTTCCATGTCCATGGCCTTTTTTCACAAAATTTCCTAAAAATATTCTTTAAATGTCATGACATATGCTTGTCAATAGTCCATTAAAGGTTCCTTGCCTTTTTGTTTCCTTGTAAGCATATGCAAAAATGTTGATAAGTTGATAATTGAAAGTGAAATTCTTAAATTTGCTTTAGCTTGCATTTCTTTTTAGGGTTGTGAAAGTTCCTAGTCCAAGTCCATCATTGTTGCAACCCTAGCCTTACATTCACAGCCAAGGCCATGGACATTACAAGAAATGAATCTAGGATCAACATATTAAGATCTCATTTTCAAAACAAATATGTTTTGAAGGAGTTTTGGTGTTCCAAAAGTTTGTAACGTCCCAATTTTGGGAATCCATTTTGGAACTCCCCAAAAATTAACAATTTTGATGTAGACCCTACCACCAATCACAAATTGACCTACATAGAATAAGGTAATGCCTCTTCCCAAGTCTGAATTAGGTGAATCCAAGTTAAGTCGATGCCCTAATTTGGCTTTATTTGCATTAAATAACTTGTGCATGTGAAATGACTATGAAATGTTCTTGAATAAACAAACTTGTCATTTCATCCTACTCCCGTTTCAAAGCTCTTACACACCTATTGTCCCAAATGCATGGAACTAGGGAATGTGCCTAGGGTTTTTAAAAATTTCTATTGTTGTCACCTTGGGAAATTACCATAAACTAGTGTGAACCCTGTGCCTAATGCACAAGTGAAAGGAGAACAACATTTGCCAAAGCATATGGGATAAAAGTGAGGGTCTTATATGCATAACATGTTGAGGAACACATTGTGAACTTGGGGAACATAGTGGGAAACCATTAAGAACTTAGAGGGAACACCGTGAGAACACATTGGGAAACAGGGAAAAATGGAAAAAAAATCTTTCCCGCCCCCCAAACTTAAAAGGAATAAAAGCAAGGCACCTTGGGCCTTCCCATTGGCGGAAAGGAAAATAAATCCTCCCCCCCGCGCCCAAATAAAACTTGCATGGAAAGTCCATTGTCCATTGTCCAAGTGGACATGGACTGTCCACTCTCCACACCAAATACAGCTTGAAAAAAAAAAACCTCCCCTCCAACCTCCCACCACCCCACCTAGGCAAAAAGCTGTAGTGTTAGACTTTCAGTAAAAGGATGGTGTGCAGCCAACAACCTCGAAGCTTCCAGGGTGTCCATCCGCATGGACAACTGGACGGATTCAGGGGAAGCTTCATTTAACATCCCGACGTCCTTTAATAGTTTCATCCATCCCGTCATTCGTAGCTACTGTCCGTCCGGATTCAGGGGAAGCTTCATTCTACTGTCCGTCCGGCTTCAAGGGAGGCTTCATTCTTCCTTTAATATATACAGCTCCACAGGGAACGGGCAGTGACTGAAAGAATCTTCCAGGCACTGCCCACACAGACAGACACCACTGTTGCTTTAATATATAAGATACTTTGGGACAAACCTAAGGTCACATCAACCACCAACTTAGGCATTTCCTTAGGCCTTGCATTTGTTACAAGACTTTTTGACATTCCATATAATATTTTTGCTTAGGTGAAAGAACGTAATCAAAATCATTTCCATTTTGTACTAAATTGATTATTCTTGCAATAGTCGTGAATTTCACAATAACAAATTGTTCCCCCATCTAGGACTACCATATTTAGCTTCTTCATCAAAGATGTAATCCTCTTCATTTTCCTTGCAAATTTTTATTGTTGTATATACTTCATAAGGTAAGGTCTTGTCATCCATGGCTTTAAGGTTTAGAAGCCACATTCATTTGACCTTAAATCCAAATCTCATATTACATTATGGGGACAATATTTAATTTGGTATTATGTCTACCCACCTAGCCAACATGATCTTATTTAGTTTTTTGTAATTATGACCATTGCATTGTTTCTTTCCTTTTTAATTCTTGTTTTGAAAGGCCCAAAATAAGACATATATAAGGGATGTAGTACATGATATGTGTATAAAAAAATGTAAATGTTTAACCAAAATGATGTGCCTATTGTATTGCCTCTATAATAACATATGATCATCCATGCCCATATTTACAATTACAAGATGTTGATTTGTTTCAAAAATCCCACCTTGTACAAATTTCTTGGAAAACCTAAGTTTGACTAGTTGCATGGTTAACTAGTCAAACCTTGCATTTTATAACCTCAAAACCCTTTTGCACAAGATAAATGGTCATTCTAAGTGTGTATGTTTAAACTAATACCACCAAAATTTACTTGGTTCACCATCCCAAGAAAATGAGTTTGGGTCTAAATAAGTTTAACCATTCAATTGTTGCAATGTTATAAAAAAATTGCATGTTTATAATCCAAGCAATGATAGTTGCATTCACTTCATTTGTTAGCACACATGGTAGGTATACTTTCTTAGGGGTGAAAATATACTAAAGTGTAGTGTTTTCTAGCATATGTGGAGTCCATACCAATGTTAAAAATTGCAAATATAACATTATAATATATTGTAAACAACATAATAACATTGTAAAAGTCATATTGCAAGGCTAGACATGTTTTTTTTGTTTTTTGATTTTATCAATGGTAGGTAATTATATCAAAAATTTATATTTTAAAATTTTTAAAAATTGAAAAATCAAAACCATAGGCCTACCTAAGGCTACCTTTGAAATTTTGAAAGGTAGCCCTTAGGGAAGGCTATGTTGTCCTTATGTAGGCCCTTTAGGTAGCATGTAGGTGAACTTTATAGGCCTTCTAGTGCCCCTAGGTAGCCTAGGAAGCCCCTATGTAGGCCTATGTTGGCCCTATGTAGACCCTAAGTTAACCTAACTTACTTAGGTTTATTTAGGCTAAGGTAGGTTGAATATGATACTTAGGTAGGATATAGTTTTTTTTTTATTAATATGTGATGACAAATTATTTCAAATAACAAAATTTGGTGCAATTGTAAGGAGATTGTCTTTCAAAATGAAGGTGAAAAGATCAAATCCTAATTCTTGCAACTTAATTTAACCTAGGTGGCTTAGTCTAGTCTAAGAATTAGAAGGTTAACTTAATGAATAAGCTATTAATGAATTCAACTAGTGATTAATGAATTCATTATGTTTGTAACAACTAATCCCCTATTCACTAAGGGTTGGTCATTTTCACTATGGTATATTAATCCAAGTTCATTCAAAAACTAATGAAACACATAATTAATTTGGCCATATATTGTAATAATTTCAATTCAATTGGTACCAATAAGTTGAGTTAGTAAGTTGATATGTTGACTAATAATAGTACTTGAATTCATAACGAATCTGAAAAAATGGGAAATAAATGATATTTCCACACTATTGAGAATTGATTCATTTGGAAGATTTACACTTCAAATGGGTATTTTTCTTTTGCACCTCCCAATATCCCAATTGGAAGATATGTTAAAAAAAATGGTATGTTCAAAAATATAGTTTGATCACATGGTTTACCATGTTCAATTGCATCCTTATCATTTTTTAACAACTCCAAATATTTATTTTTCTCTTTTAAGGTATCCAAATTTGATGCGAACAAATTTTTTTAATTAAATTTAAGGTGGCTTAAATATATGTGTGCATGTTAAAAAAAAAGGTTATAATAAGGTGGGGGAAATAATAGGTTTTTTAACAATTAGTCTTCCCACTTGGACATTATCTTTTTTTTTTCCATTACATGCATGGTTTTCTACAATGCCTCATATGTCCATTTGTTTCTTACATTTGTAGCAAGGGTCCTATTCATTTTTCTTATTGTTGTCTTGTGTGTGATGCAAGTTGAAGCATGACATCCATAGTTGGTTGGTCTAGCAAGTTGTTCTTTTTTTGAAACACAATAAACAACTTTTTAGCTTGGTCCTCCTATAGCCCTAGCCTCGGACAATGGGGGTTGCATGCTTGGGCCCTATGAAATGTATGCCCTTCCTATAATCAAACTCTAGGATAAGAAGAATTGAGTTCAATCATGAAATGATTGAATAACATGATATTACAGAACTCCAATATAACAATGATAACAAAAAAATCAACAAAGTACATACATTCAATTCTCATATGTTTTATTATGCTAGTTGTGTATGTGAATCTCAAGATCCTATGCATTAGAACACACTAAAATCTATGATAGCTTACTCTCCCTTCTCTTTTCCTACTCATAGGACAACTACATATTGTTATATCCAACAATAATACAACAACTTGCTGAATTTTTCCTTGCAAATTGTGTTCATGTACAAAATTTTACACTCACCATATTGGTCCTTCATTTTCACATTTACGTTTTCCTCTTCTACTCTAGGTCTTAACTCAATTTGCATTAGGAACTAATTTTTTTAGGAAACTTTGAAGTTCATCTAACACATTTGCTAATAAGATGGACATGTTTTGAAGTTTGAATAGTTGAAAGGAGTGAATGACTTGATGAACAATTGAAATGCACTTGACATTTTGAGATTGAGATCGTGGTGCTTTATTTTGGTGGAAAATGCAAAATGTAGGGATTTCTTTGGTTATCCCTAGGTTGTTCATAAATTTTGAACCATAATATCTCAAGTGAACAATGCATCTTTGATTCTTAAGTTAGATTGTTAGAAGGTGGATAAATGTGCATTTTAAGTTAGGTAGGATTTTAGACCATTTATGATTATGTGTATCCTTTTCAATGTAATAGATTTCCTCCCATCACCAAACATGACCTTCACAAATGAGTTACAAAATCTATGGATCTATGGTAGAATATCACATGCTTAAGAAACACATAAAGCCTCATGCATATGATTTTTGCAAATTTGTGTTTTTTTTGTGTGGATTGGATTGTGAGAAGTATAAGCTCACCACAAAACACTACCCTCATATAATGAACTATAAACTTTGAAATTTGGTCTTAAATCACACCTATTACCAAACACAAATAAACTCCCATGCATTGGGATATTTCTAAATATGTGTGCATTGGAAAATTCCAAACCTATCACCAAACACAATGTACACTTATTTTTAACAAATATTATATGCCACACCCATGTTCAAACACAATTAACATATCATTGGTTCGAATTTTGAGAAAAATCAAAGGCAATTTTTCTATTGTCATGCTTTTAGTTATAAGGTGTAATCTAAATGGTGTTAGGTGTTTGGCCATTTGATCATCAACCAATCTATGAACTATTCCGGTGTTTGGTGATGGGCATCTTACGCCACACACAACTTGAATCGGAGATTATGTAGGTATGAATATGTAGAACATACATGAAAAAGGTTTTAGCTTTTGTAGCCAAAGTATAGTTCCAATTTAGGTTCCCCTAAGAGGTTGGTTCTAGGTCCAATTTCAATTTTCCAAAATTGCAAAAATTGAAGTTTATAGACTTGTGAATTGGACCAACAATTGGCTTCATCTATTGTAAAACTCGAAGCTATGGGCTTTATTGGAATAAACACCCATGTGAGGTGGAGTTGAATGTGGCCATAATTTTAGTAAAGCTTGTGATCAAGGGCTTTCCAAGCATAAAGATCCACTCCAATTTTCTTTTCTATTCTCACAACATCTGGTGGGTACACGTCAACTAATCAAATGAAAAAAATTGGGGGGCATTTCAAAAAATTGAACAACCAATTCTTGAAATGTAATTGGAGGGCATGTGACCAACTTATTTTTTCATTCGGTGTGGGGGTGTCTTGAAAATTATATTATTATTATTACTATTTAATATTTTTTAAATATAAAATTTAAAATCAATTACATAAAATTTAAAATTGAATATTTTATTTTATTTTATTTTAAAACTATACAAATGTGGACAATCCCTAGGAACATGGGATGTTATATGGCACCATCCGTGCACGGCAACAATTGATTCCCAAGTTTCACTATAGAGTGAGCAATAGGTGTACAATGTTGTGTTGTTTTGCATGCATTTGTGCCCTTTGAGACAAACAATCCACCATCCTACATAGCATTTAGAAAATCATCACCATGGCCCACTCGACAAAAGTATGGATTCTTCTTGACATCACATTCAAAGGGCAAGTGGAAAATCTTGGAGTTTCTTCAACGCTTTTTCAACGTTTAGAGGGTTTTTTTTGGGGGCCATTTTTTTTTTTGGCATCTTTTTATTTCACCTGAATACCATCATAAGTACCTTGGCAACTTCAACACATGTATGTAAAATAAATAAATAAATATTTTCATTTTTCATTTTTGAAAAAATAGAATATTATTGAAGAATTAATATTTTCCTTCACATATTTTTTTTAATTTGAAAAAAACAATCTTTGAGTATTTTAACATTTTTGAAAGTAATATAATTAGTGTCAAAGCTGCTAAGGTAGGACAGTAATAAGATTTTGACACATACAAAGGAATTTTTTTGGACAAAAATTGGCCCTAATTTTTTTTTTTGGGGTCATATTTTGAAATAGTAATACTTTCAAATTTCTGAAATTCTACAACAAGTAGTTTAAAACTAAATAAAAATTTAATTTATTTTTTGTATAGCCAAATTTGGCTAGATCTTCTTGTGAAGGCTTTACTAGTTTGGTTACATCACAAAATGGAAATTAAAAAACCGTAATTACTCAATCTTAGATTTCCAACAATGGGCTCAAAGGTTTAGGGTTGGAAGGGACCCCCAAGACAAAGGGGATTGATTCTAAACCCTAAACATCGTCTAAAACAAACCAAAATCCTTCAAGATAATTATTATAACTCTATATTATAACTAATCTCAAGTTGCAACACAAGCCAAAATTATCAACTTTCAAAAATCCTCTTGTAAAAATAGATCTATTTACCCAGGGCCCAAAATCCCTTAAGCTACTACTATACACTATATTATATAATGAAGCTAATTGCCATATCCTTGCCTACCAAGGCAAGGCCAACAAAAAGGAGAGAATCTGGTTTTCATGTGGGACATCCAACAGAGGAAGCTAACGTATCTGGGATTTTGTCCAAAAGATAAAACCCCCCCAAAACAAAGATTTCATGCTCTTTTTGTGCCTTCTCCCCCTCCCCCTCTACCCTCCTCCCAGGCAAGCTTCACTAGATACCATGGACCACCACCTACAACTTGTATCTTCATCTTGTTGAGTCAGGCTTAGTGTTTTTATTTTCAAATTTTGTGGTTTCTAAAAATTGGCAAACTTTTCCAAAATTTTAGCAAAAGTACTCTATTTTTTAAAATTATTTTATTATTATTATTATTTTATTTTTTCCCTCCCATGCAAAAGTTACAAAAACATTTGTCACCCCCAAAAAAAAGGAAAAAAAAAAGAAAAGATGGTGAGGACTCTTAGAGACTATATTTAACCTGATAAATATTTAAATTTGGCTAATATACTCTTAGATACCATCATACCTTGGCTAGCTTCAATAAATGTCTGTTGCAATAATTAATCATTTTTGAAATATTCATTTTGAAAAATAAAATAATTTTTTGAAGATTCAATATTTTCCTTCAAATTTTGTTGTCATTTGGAGAAAAAACTAAAAATTGAAAATTTTCAATATTTCTGAAAATAAAAGAATTAGTGTGTCAAAGCTGCCAAGGTAGTAAGTAGTAGTAGGGTAGTATATTTATAATCTTTATAAAATAACAGTTCCTTGGTGAATTGGTAACCTTTTTCATGGCACATATCTGCTGAGTAATTAATTAATCAAAATTGAAAATTCCCATTTTTAAAAAAAGGATATTTTGGAATATTCCAAAAAGATTCTTAATTTTTCCTTCATGAAAACAAAAAAATTGAGGTTATTGCAAGTTTTATTTGTGCCATTTTCCTAACAAACTCCACATATTCTAATTTCTAATTGTATTTAAGCCGACCTTCTTGTGGTATTTCCTATATATATACATAGGAATGCCATTTGGAATATGGTCAGAAATTGAAATTTTGAATGCAATTCAATTTACCCTAATTTTATTATGAATAGTGAACGAACACAAGAAGAGTGCACCATTAAAAAGTTGGGAAAAAAAAATCCAAATTTATTACTACTTAAATAAAATAGTAAAGGCTGAGTCAAGCATACCAAGTCACAACTTAGTTGGTAGCATTTGGAAAATGGTGGTGTCCCAAGTTGCCACTACAACATTCCCAAACTTCCACAAGTTTTTGAACACCTCTCAAAGGT
>Ga0209208_10008716_pt1 | contig 13471 bp, 10 predicted proteins | sample S1TSphfallax_3_FD_187694 | JGI IMG/M metagenome (GOLD analysis project Ga0209208, IMG submission 187694) | Host-associated microbial communities from peat moss isolated from Minnesota, USA - S1T2_Fd - Sphagnum fallax MG (SPAdes) (version 2) | ecosystem: Host-associated > Plants > Peat moss >...
CCTAAAACACAACCCACCAAATGGTTCCAATGTAATCAAACCACCATATGAAACAATCAAATTCATAGCACTTGCATATGTATATAAATTTGACCTCTCATATTTCACATAAACAAGGATCTTGTGAATGAGGGCAAACTTATCAAGAAGTTCTCATCATTTTTGAGCTTAGAGTTGCCACAAAAACAAAGTTGAAAACTCAAAGTTGTACAAAAACAAAATGTACATTAACGCAAACCTTTCTTTTGGTGATATCACTAGGAATGTCACACTTCAAAAAATTTAAACTCATTTAAGACAACATAAAACTCACTTAAGGAAAACTTTTCATTTGAAATTTTATATCAAAAGATTACCCAAGTCATGTAAAACTTGAAACTTCAATTGGATGATCAAGGAAAATGTTTAAAAGAAATAACCTTTGAGTTCTTTTGTTTAGTAATACAAAAACATCATTGTTTCTTTTATTAAAATGTTTTTAATTTTTAAGAAGGCCTTCAATAATAATAATACTGCATTTTTAATAGATAATGCATTGAAGCAACCACAATTTCTTGAGAAAATTTCAAAAGTCAGGGCCATTACATTCATGTTTATAAATTTGTAATAATTCACTTTTTCTTTGTTATTCAACAATTTGGGCTATACTTTAATGAATATAGTTGATAAAGAAAAAATTAATAAATTTGCAATGGTGCCTTCACACTTTTATCATAAAGGGTTAATAATTTTAAAAACACATTTCAAAATCATTTTAGCAATATAAATCTCTTACTTGTTTGGCCTTTGTAGGTGTTTCCAATTTTTTCATATTGTATATATATGTGGGGAAGACAAAGGCCATGTGCTGCAAATCAATAATAAAAATCATAATTTAAAAAGATTAATTTTTTTTATCAAATTTAATTGAGTCCACCTTTCTGTGAATTTTGGTGAAATTGTTGTTAGTGGTAGCTGCAAAGGATGGGTTTGCTCGTTAGAAGATGGAAAAAGAAAGATGGAAGGCAAAATGCTTGACGAGAGCCTTAAAAGCTTGTAGCTGCGAGCACTGTTTTGCTTCTTGCACCTATGCTCCTCCCAACCATGTCCCTTACAACCAAACAGAATTGCTCAACTCTCCACAGACAGTATGTGCACAGCCAGAGCTCAAGAGACAACAATATTGGTCTAGAGAGAAAATCAGAACCTTTACAGGAGAAATAGATGTTGACAGATTTCAAAGTCGTTACACAGAGATAAGCATGGGGGAGTTGGGGGTGATTTAAAATCCTTACAGACTGCAACAAAAATTGCAGGGCAGGGATTAGTACTCATTCTTGTGTTCTCATTCTATCCCGAGAGGGACCCCATTGTCAAAAATTGGTGGGCCTAATAAAATATCTCAAATATAAACCTTTTACCTTTCATCATTTGATCATCACTGGTAGTGCGAAGTGGTGCAGAGCCCAAGTTGAAATTTTTTCAGCATACATGACATACACTTCCTGAGTTTCCTATTCCAGAGGTTGACAATTTCTGTCTAGAGACTCTGGTGCAAGAAAAGCTCATCTAACAATATCTGTCAGGATCTGGGTCTTGATCTGCATTCTTCATGATGAAAGACACTAAAAACTGAACTTCAATTGTCTGAAGGTGCTGAAACCATTCTCTAACCTTTTTCTATGCAGCATGCAAAGTTTCTACCAGTGAATGTCCATCAAAGATGATGAAGAAAAAGATGCTCCCAAATAACCCAAACCTTCTTTGAATTCTGCAGGAAGTTTTGAAAAAGCCGGATTGCATACAAAATTTTTATAACAAACCACAGTGTTGCTCTCACCTTGCAGTATTGCTCTTCTTCTTCTTCTTTTTAGCTGGTTGTTGCACAGTTTCATAAGCCTGGATTCGAGAAGGAGGTAGAAAAGCTGTTGGACCTGATTTCTTCTTTCTCCTTCTCTTGCTTTTCTTCAAATCCCCTTGCTCCAAGCTTAGTGGTATTTCACCTCCTGCATCTGCCATATCTTTCCTCTTCTTCAAATTACCTTGCTGTGAGTTTACTTGTAATTCTTCACGTGCTGCTTCTGGTGTATCTTTGCTTAAATCTACTGCATGAGTCACATGCTCCTCCACTTCCACAGAGTCAGGCGCCTCCTTCTTTGACTTTGCTTGATTGCTAGCAATCTGTTTTTGAGTTGTCTTCCTCATGGGGTCTTCCTTCCCTTTCCCGAGGACCTGCTTCCTCATCATCGACCGCAGGGATCGTGGAGGTTTCCACTCTTCAGTGCGATACGTTGCCAATTTCTTGATGGATACGTACTGGTTGAGCTCTTTGTCTTCAGTACCTAAGATGTCCCTTGCCTTCAAGCCATAAGTATTGGCTTGTACTTCCCGATACTTAAACCTTGTGGGGAGATCACCCACCATGTCTTCATAGTCAAGCTTGTAGTAATCCTCCAGATTCTTGTCAAATGCTGCTTTTGCTTTAGTAGAAACTTTCTGCTTCTCACGCACAGCAGCAAAACCCACCTTCTTGGTCCATCCTTTTGGCAATCCAAGTTCTTCATCTTCTGCATCAAAGTTAGGTTTTTCTATGTTGTCGTCACTGGCATCATCATCTTCTTCTTCTTCTTCATCATCCTTTAGCTCTGCATCCTCTGCACGATAGTACTCATCTCCAAAGGCTTCCTTCATTCTCTGGTCATATTCCTCAGGGTCAAAATCCGCCTCCAGATCCTCTTCTTTCAGTGTTGCAAATTCTGCTGAGCTTGCACCTGCAACAGTTCTGATCTTTGACAGCTTCTCCATAATTTCTTTCTTCTTCAAATTCTTCAGCCGCTTCAGTTCTTCCTCCCTTGCTTTCTGTTGCTCTGAAAGGCGCTCCTCTTTCCTCTGCCTCTGCTTCTTCCTCACCTCTCCTTTCTTCCGCACTGATCCCTCCACCATTCTAGGGTTTCCCATCACCTGTGAGCCCATCCCTTCCTCAAATCTGAAATTGTAACTGGCCTCATACTTGTCTTGATCCTCCAGGATTGCTTCATCCTCACTCACTTCCACTACGACTTCCTTGTAGGAGGGAATCCTGTTTTTCTCCGTGTCTATCCAGCCTTGATTGAGGAGAAAAGTCTTGAGGAATTTCTCATTATCATCAAGCTCATCGTCCTTTCCGAAGTAAGACTCCAGACGCTGGCGTATGCCTACATCTTTGTTCCGTTGTTGTTGTTTTTCTGCTTCTTCTTCTTCTTCCTCATCAGGAACCGCTTCTTCTGCTTGCTTTTCCTTGTCCCTTCCAAGCTCCTCTGCCTTCTTTGGCCTTAATCTCAAAAGTTCTTCTGAGAAAGAAAGAAAGAAAGAAAACAGGAGTGAAAAAACGATATTTGCCAGCTGGGATCCTTCAAAAGAAAGCTCGAAAAACCCTGACAACATCCTCAAGGCGCACAAGAAAGAGATACACTAGAAAAGACCAAAACCACGAGTGAAGGAAGGATCTGAAAGGATCTCACCCCCGTCGTCGTCGGCTTCGGAATCCGCCTCTGCGAAACTCTGCAGAAACGCATTCTTCAACTCCTGTTGCTCCTCTGCATATGTTGCGATTACAGGCTGCTGCGCGGCGGCGGTCCTAGCCTTTGATATCTTCTTGTTCTTCAAGTTCTCGTCCTCCTCGTCCTCGTCTGCACCGCCATCAAGCAACTGCCTTGCAACCACATCCTTAAGATACAGTGGCTTCTTCTTCTTCTCTTTCGTCGCTGGCTCCACGCCATCTCCTTCCTCTCTTCCGTCTTCTTCTTCTTCCTCGTCATAGAACTTTGCTTCCGAGACGTATATGGACGGGTCCCGTTTCTTAATCCTAGCCAAAGTCTCGAAGATCTGCGCATCCGTGCGCCCAGGGAGCAAGCCATCCTCATCTTCTTCCTCTGAATCGTCGTCGTCGTCATCACCATCGGAATCCGCTAATCCCTTCTTCTTCAGCTCTTGCAGCCTGTGCAGGTCTTCCCGCTCCTTGTTGTGCACAAAGCGTTTGGCATAAGCTTCATTCACAGTAATTCGCGCTTCTTCCTGACCTCCATCACCTTCGCCGTCGTCATCGTCTAGCAAAGATTTCGTAACCCGACTTGGACCTCGTCGGTCTTCTCCTCCTCCTCCACGCGCCATCGCCGCGCATCGATCCAAAGCCTTTCTTCTTCTTGTTCCATCGATTCTTCAAACGTTCTCCAAACCCTAATCCAGGCCGACTGGAAAGAAGCACCACCGCAGCGCAGCTTCTGTAACCCTAGCAGCATCTCGCACATGCACACGCGAACGGCCCCGCATTCCTTGCTCCTGCAAGGTGCCTGCACGATTCTCGGAGGCGGATTGTGAATTTTCAGGATTGCAACAGAAGAAGAAGAAGAAGAAGTAGACATCATTATCGTTGCTGTGCTTTCTTCTTTTGTTTTTGTAGCAAATGGAACTGGCTTGCTGCGATGCTCGTATGGTCTCCACTCCAGAGCGTTGGATGGAGGAGGAGAGAGGAAGCGCCTGATCGCCGCTTGCTGCTTTGCAATGGGGGAGGCCTAGCAGCTCTGTGATCTGAACCCGAGGGATTCTAATTCCAACAGAATAACAAGAAGAACAAGAGCAAGGAGATGGCTGCTCTGGTGGCGCAAGTGCAAAGGGGAGTGATCGGGGTATTGCGGCAATCCTCCGTCGCCACTCTCTACTCCCTTGCCTTACGCTTGAAGGTACGTTGGGTTTGCAGTAGCTTGTTGGTTTTTATGTGGGTCTTGCTCTGATTGCAAAATCATGCACAATGCAAGTTTGGTTATGTTGTGCAGGAAGTGGGTGTGCTGGATGGCCACAGCAGCGGTAGCAGCAGCAGAACAACAGAATTGGAAGCTGTGGCAGATGTGGTTTCCGATAGAGATATGTCTGCCGATATCTTGGATGGTCTGATTCCTTCATCTTCTTCACAAGGTTCTGTGCCCACCTCCAACTCTCTACCATCAGCTGTTGTTGTTTATGCTATGAATCTCTTTCAGTACTTTCAATGGACATTTAGGGTTCATAATCTATCTGAATGCTCTGCAACCAACCCACCCTTATGCTGCTTCTTTTTCTTTTGGCTTGAAAGTTCAGAATGAAACATACAGACATGCATTGAGCCTTACATTCCTGTTTATATTTGGGTTGTAAGTTTTACAGATGAGGAAGGCATTGTATATCCAAATGCATATCTGTATGCATTTACATGGAATCATGAAGTCTTTTTGCAGTTGGAATTGCAGATAGACGGAACCAAGCTCAAAGGCGGACTTTGAAGAAAGGAGAGCATGGACTCCATCAGCAACTCATTCCAGCTGCATCATGGCGGGTGCTCAACCGTCTACAAGATGAAGGTAAATAATAGCACTCTGGCTGTTCTTGCTTTGTCAAGTCAAGATGGAGGAAAGAAGACAAAGGCACATATCTTACTGTTCAAATCAGTACCTTCAGAGCCCTTGCTGGTGGTTCCAAGGCCACTGTGGTGTTTTGGGACATGTTGATTTGCTTGTACATCATGCACATTTAATCTTTATGTTGTTCGGTAGATTGAGAAACAACTATATGCATTCTCTATCTGGTTGTGTTTTTGGATCTATTCTGCATTTTTCTGACAGGAAATAAATAGTTGAGGTGCTCTTTATTCCTTCTTGCAGGCTATGAGTCGTATCTTGTAGGAGGCAGTGTGAGAGATTTGCTGCTGAAGCAGACACCAAAAGATTTTGATGTCCTCACCACAGCTGATCCTAAACAGGTAGAAAATGGATTTTCTAAAAGAGTTTGGTGCTCAGCATTGTTATTCTTAGACTCTGTGATTGGCAAAGTATGTAATCTGTGTGTATCAACTCTGTCAGTGGTTGGCTGAGAAATTCTTAACAGCCATTACTAATTGAATATAGCAAGTAGGATTTCAACTAGCCAAAGAACTGCTACAAAAGAGAGAAGTAGTGATTCGGTCTACTAGAAATTGTCTACCTTTTAGGTGGTCATGTTGAACCTGCAAATACTTCACAAGTTTACAAGCAATGATGAGTCTTGTAATGTTTGCTAGTCAATAACACCCCGGGCCCCTTCAGTTCTTTTTCCTGTTTTTTAGGGTTGCATTTCCTCTTTTTCTTCCCCCTGTTCACTAATATGTTTGTTCAAATCTGAAGTCTCTATAACCTTATTATTGGGTCATATTCAGGTTGACTTAACATCATAAGTATGTGAGAAGGTCTCAATACTTATGAATACGTATTCTCTAGGCAATAGCCCTTGGGTACCTTCTGTTATCTGTATCCTCAAGTAGAGCCCACTAACTTAGCTGAAGTTTGCCCCTTCTTGAGATAACTATGGCCATATGAACTTACATTCTATTGTACATGTGGTTTCAGAGTATGTTTCCATCCTAGAATTAAGGCTAATGAACTGTGCAGTTTTTGGCTTGAGCTTTAGCCGAATCACCATCATGAACAATTGGTGTACAGACTTTCACTAGTTTAACACACCATGAAAAGCAGGATTTCTCTAAGAGTGCTATAATTACCTCCAGTTGAACCAACAAATGGAGTTGTGGAAAAATGTGATAGAGATGGGAGCTAGTAAGTCCATGATTACTGAATGTGGAAAAATTTGCAGGTCAAAAAGAGCTTTCCAGGTCATTGCATCATTGTCGGGAAGCGCTTCCCAATTTGTCATGTCAGCTCATTAAACACAGTTATTGAGGTAAGTTTGTGAATTAATTGAAGTAGATTTAGCAGATTGTGTTTAATCTTTCTGCTTGTTTCTTTTGAGATTTTCATCTGCAAATCAAGTTAAACAAGTTCTTTACTGTAATTTTTTCTCTCCATCTATTCTTACAGAGGAAAGACCATGAACTTTCTAACTTATTTTTCTGTTCTTTCTTATGTAATTGTGTGGTGTTCGGATGTTCTTGAGTCAGGTATCAAGCTTTTGTACAAGTTTAGATAATCAAAAAGGTGAGACAGTGGCCCGCAAGGGAGTGAAAGGAACTGAAGGCTGGGATATGCGTGACTTTGCACGGTGGGAAAATTGCTTGAAGCGAGACTTCACTGTCAATGGGTACCCTCCCCTTCTCTGGCATCCAATCTTCATCAATTTCATATTGCTTATGGGTGGCCTTTATGAGATGGGAGGGATCTAGGTTGCTGATGAACACTCTGAACTGCAGGCTTATGTATGACCCATTCCAGAGCATTGTGTATGATTATGTTGGTGGCCTTAGAGATCTCAGGAAATTTCAGGTATTCTTATCTGTATGCATCTTATGTGTGAGTGCCTTTGCATGATTAAGCCCCAGTCAGACCAGTTTTAGAGGTTGACATAAGGACTTGGATTGGCACTCAATTGAGGTGCTCTAGGTTGCTGGGTCATAAGATCTTGGATTTGCTTCCACGGTCACATCTCATTCTGTTTCTTTTACTTTTCTTGTGTCTGCATGACTGGAGGAAAAGTAGAGTAAACATTTCTGTAGCTGCCCATCCTTAACTAGCATTATCCACTGTCAGGTGCGGACAGTTATTCCTGCAGATGAGTCATTCCAGGAAGATCCAGGTAGGCAATCCTCAAGTTTTCTCAGTGGGTTTTCTACTGTATTTGCTTTAAAAATGGGTGGTTGAAAAATACTTCCCATACCTAAACAACATGCCTCTGTATGTGCTTGTTTTTTCCATAGGGTCTGACATCATTATGCTCTCCAACATTATGTTAATCAGCATTCAGACTCATTTCTACCTTTTTGCTGTGATATGGGCCTGAGTTAATTGATGTTTTCCATTTATTGGCATGGGCTGCAGCAAGGATACTACGAGCAATTCGTATTGCAGCCCGCCTTGAGTTTTCTTTCACCAAAAGCACTGCACGTGCCATTAGAGATCACAAGCTCTCTCTTCTTGAACTGAACAAGGTGCTCGCCTCCCTCCTACGTAAGCCTTTCTGTCATTAATAGCAGTTTAAAAAAAAGTCTTAAAAAGCTGAGTTCATAATGCTTCAACCTTTCCATATTTCATGGTAAAATAGTAGTTCTTGCAGCTATCTGGATCTCACTATTGGAATATTTGAGCAGAGTGTGTACACATCAGTTCTTCATACATATGCATACAGGATACTTGAGTTTGATCAGAGGTCTGGTCATTTACGTTCCCTCATGTACTGAATAACTCAGGGCTTTTTCCGACTCTTTACATTGACAGACAAGACTGCAGTTAGAGATGAATATGCTAATGGCATATGGTGCATCAGCACGCTCCATCCGTCTTTTATGGAGATATGGAATTCTTGAGTACTTGCTCCCTATTCAGGTGTGTACCTGGCCCTTTTTATCTGACTTGTACTGTGTGGTGTTTGAGTTGGGTTGGCTGTTAAGCATTTTTTTGTTTGGCTATGGAACAGGCACAATATCTCATAGGCTTAAATTTCCAGCGACGAGATCAAAGAACAAATCTTTTCTTGGTAAGTCATGATATCTAGTCAATGTGTTGCACAAACTGTGAACTTTTGGTTGCAGCAAGGGAGGAAAAAGGAGTTATGTAGGTATGTTAAAGGTTTAGTTAAGGAAGATGGATTTTATGGTGTTGCTGCCTTAAACAGTTGCATCTGTGGTGAGATATACAGGAACTGCTTGCTAACATGGATAGTGTGACTGGTGCGGATCGCCCATGTCATGGAGGCCTGTGGTATGCTTGTCTTAACTCATAGTTCACTTTTATACCTGCCTTATTCAGATCATTTCCATCTCAATGCCCCTCACGACTACAGAGATGCTCTTTCTCTGGTCACAATTTATGTGGTTGCTTGAGCTTCTCAAGAATAAGCTTGGAATGCATGCCTTCTTTCTTTGTGCATGGTGGTTGACATACTGTATGGTGAACAGGGTAGCAGTATTGGCATTTCACCTAGCTCTAATTGAGAGACCAAGAAGGCCAGTGGTGGTGGCTGCTGTTGCATTTGCCATGTACTATGCTACAGGCTTCCGGAAAGCCTTGGTTAAGGCTCGGAAACTACATGAAGCATCAGAGAGAACATCTATATGGGGTGAACTCGCGTATGTGTCTTTGTACTCATGTTTCTTCCTGACTAGCTTAATGAGTGAGTTGAGTATGATCTCTTTGCTCAGATACCTGGAAGCTGTACAGGAAGAAATGTTCAACTAATAGAACTTTCCAAACAGAAATAGGCCATTCTTCATGTATGTTTAGTCCAATTTTCCATGTTCATCTTCTGATTTTGGTGATGGAAACAGATCTGAAACAACTGAGACACCTGAGGAGGAGACATTGGATGACTGCCGGGAATTAGTAATTGCATCTATAGATAAAGTGAATCAGCTTTCAATTGCTTCAATCACTGGAGAGACCAGACACATCCTGACGGGTGCCAACCCAGCTGTTGACATGGTTTCTCCTCATGCACTCTCCCCTTCTTTCTGCCTCTTGCCAGTATTGTTCATGAATTCATAAATCCTGGACATTCTTCTAGTGTCAATGATCAGGATGGATTTGTATTTTTTTCTGGTTGGGGTCTGGAGCCTGAGACAGATGTGTTTATTGTTGAATGGTGAGCAGGTGGTGGTATCAAAGCCCCTCTTCTACAGAGCACATCGATTGTTTGATAGAGCAGTTGTACATGAATCTGATGAGGAGTCCAGTGAGGATATGCAAAAACAGAGTGGAAGGAAGGCAAGAAACTCTGATCGGGTTTCAGCTCTTACAAGTGGAGACCTAGGGGAGCTTGGTCTTGTATTTTCTCATATTGTGCTTAGTACATTGTATACACGGGCAGAGCAAAGTGACTTGATATTGTCCTGACAAAGAAAAGATGCTTTTGCATGTACCAATGTCCTTGGCTAGGACCTCATTCTGTTCCCAGGCTTTTTGTCAAATTGGATTTCAGTTGTCTTTCTATTCTGCTAGTACCGAATTCAGTTGCCATAAGGGAATTTCACCAGGACTGTCAGGTTGGTGCAAGATGAAGATAATATTATAAGTGCATGTTTGAATTTTAGTGGCAGTATGGCTGCTCTTTCAAAATGAAGAAGCAGAAGAAGCAGAAGAAGCTTACCACACATTTCAAGGCATTTGTGGTTCTTGCTGTTTACCTTTAAGGTTAGTTTGATTGTTGGTATGTGGTTGTTTTCATGTGTTTGCAACAAGTGCTGGTTCTGCCTCCATGGGATTGCCCCTACACGGGCACCTAAATGGGCTCTATATGCAGGGCCCATTCACTAACCCCACATGATATGGGGATTGGTTGACCCACTTTGTGCCAGTTACAATAGTAAAATTTAGCTAGAGCTCAATGGTAAAATGAACCCAAGAGCACATGCAGGACAAACCGTGAATCCCAACAATGACTTGGTACCTACATTTGGCTTGGCACCACATCCTTCAAAGGGTAGATACTCAAGCACCCACATGGTATAGTGAGTCCTTATGCCATTGTTGGGGGTGCTTATAAATTAAGTAACATTTAACAATAGTGAACTGAACCTGAAACTGCAGGCATGGCAAAACCATAAGTCCCAACCACTTGGTATATTTGTGTAGGGTTTTTTTCTAAAGAGTTACTTTTAGTTAGGTTGTAGCTCAAAATGGTGTAAATGGTGATTGACAATGAGGAAAGGTTTCAAGTTACATCACAAACTTGTCCTTTCTATGTATATATGCTTTTATAACATTTTAATAATGTGTTCAAGATTAAGTGCTAACAAAATGTTGATATAATCATTGATATGATGTTGTAATGATATTGTAATATATTGTGATGATTGATTAACATTTTATTAATATTTAATATTGAACATATTGTTAAAATATTGTAAAAGTATAGATACATGGTGGGAGCAAGTATTAATGTTGGTTGAATACCACATTTTAAGATTAAGTTGAAGATACATAGATTTAAAGACATATTCTGTAAACAAAAACTTTAACAAATATGGTAGGGAGGCCAATCATAGTACATTTAAAAACTCAAATGAACCATGTGATTGAACCAAACCTTGGTTGCTTCTAGGGTCCAAAGATGGATTGTAAAAGAGATCATTGTGCACCTATTGCCTTTTAGATCGTTCAATTTGGTGCACATATGCAAAAGATATGGCTTTTGGTAGCGCTTAGCCCCATTACTTCAAAACCAAAATTTACCAATCAGCTTCTAGACCTATTTTCAAGCAATGTAAACTTGGTAAACACACATACAACATTTGACACATGTCAACAATCTATGCCATCACGAAACATTTTCATCTTCAAATCAATGAACATCCTTTGAAAGGATGGACACATTTATTCAATGGTTGAGATTAACATTCAAAATAGGGCAACAAATGTTTGGTGATCGATACCTTAATTGTATGTTATACCCTAAAACTCGACCACTCTCTTGCATAGTGTTGTTCCATAACCTTAAACCCTTTCCTTTGGGCCTTTCCTCTCTCCTCTCATTCCTTCTTATCACATGTTTCCATTCCTAATCAAATTTAATTCCTTTTTCTCACTTTCATCTCTTGCTTCCATCACTCTTTACCTAAAGAGGAAAACTCTGTTCAACTCCTTTTTCTCCTTCTTGTCTCTTGCTTCCATTGCTCTCCAGGCGGGAGGAAAATTTTGGCTCCCCTCCCTCCTTGTCATCTACTACTTCTGTTGTTGTTCAAGCAGGAAGAAGATCTTGTTCAAGTCCTTTCTCTTAGTTTCCCTTACTCCTAGACGTGTTCTCTGAACATTCTCTTTCCCAAATTTTGTGAAATTCCATTGTAATTCCAAGTTTCTTGAAGATTAAAACTAACAATTGTTTTGTTGTTGCAGGTGCTAGGACATTTTGTGGTCTTGTGTGTTAAATTGAAGTTCTTGGTGCCACTTTTGGTGAATCAAACCCCCCCCTCCTTTATTGTGTTACTAATCGTCTTCTTTTTAGTGGTCTTGAGCTTAATAGTGCTCTTGATGGTCTTTCTTGAACCTCCCTTGGTGTTGCTCCTCTCCCTTGGTCCTGTTTTTAGTGAATCAAACCCCTCCCCCTTCCTTTTTTGTTGTGTTACTAATGGTTTTCTTCCTAATGGTCTTGGCTTTCCCAATGTTTTTCTTCATGTTCTTGAACTTACCTTGGTGTTGCTCTTCCCCCTTAGTGTCACTTTTGGAGAATTAAACCCCCCCCTTCCTTCTTTTTTATGTTATTGATGGTATTTTTCTTGGTGGTCTTGAGCTTACTAATGCTCTTCATGGTTTTTCTTGAACCTCCCTTGGTGTTGTTCGTCTCCCTTGGTGCCATTTCTAGTGAATCAAACCTTTCCACCTTCTTTTTTTGTTGTGTTACTAATGGTCTTCTTCCTAATGGTCTTGACCTTTTTGGTGTTCTTCCTTGTGTTCATGAACCTACCTTGGTGCTACTCCTTTCTTTAGTGCCATTTCTGGATATTCAAATCCCCCCCATTATTTTTTTTATTGTGTTGGTGATGGTTTTCTTCATGTTTTTGAGCCTCCTTACGCGCTCCCAAGCTCTTTCATAGACTCAAATGTGAATATGAGGTGAAAACAACGGAAGAGCAAGGAGTTGGGGACACGCTCCCTGGCTTACAACACTTTGGGGGTAGAAGGGCGTGCTAGAGCTTCAGGATGGGACTAGGAAGAATGACAAACACTTAATCACTCACACGGATCTGCACAAAACCCAACAACAAGTTGTTTAGTGTATAGTTGGAGCACTTTTGTTGCTAGGACGAATCACGGACAAACTTGGATTCACAAGACTCACCATGGCATGGACTTGGGGGAAGCCACCACCTTCCCCCTTATAGTATACTTTGTGCTTATCCATGAGGCACACATCCAAATGACATTTTGTCCCAGGACTTCCAAATGGAGACCTTCAATTGAGATGAGGTCTGAAACAAAGTTGTAACCCTCATTGAGAGCTTTCTAACGATATTTTGCATGCCACCTACACACAAGGAAATCAGGTTGATTCCCAACTTTTAATGGTCGGGAGTCAAATTGCCAATTTGACTTTCGACCCTTTTTTTAGCCATAACTTGTGTTTCAGATGTCCAAATGGGTCATGCGAGCCCATTTTAGACATTTACGTTTCAAGAGCTTTTCAATGGTATAAATAATTCTTCAATCCATTGGGTTTTGACCCTTGCAATCGCTCTTAAGAAATTCCATCGAGACTTTAATTCCCAAAGTGAGAGCTCACTTGGGAATGTGAGGGTTTATTCCCTCACACTCTCTTACACTCCCAGGAACATGAGATGTGACTCGCGAGCTTTTGCTTGGCTTGCCCCCTTACAAGCCCTTGCCTTGGTTGCGAGCCCAAAACTAGGGTTACAATAGTACTTTGGTGCTACTTCTAGAAAATTGAACCCCCCCTTCCTTTTTTGTTGTGTTATTGATTTTTTTTTTAATGGTCTTCACTTTCCTAATGTTCTTCATGTTTTTGAACCTCCCTTGGTGTTGCTATTAGTGAATCAAACTCCCCTCCC
>Ga0209208_10008717_pt1 | contig 13471 bp, 10 predicted proteins | sample S1TSphfallax_3_FD_187694 | JGI IMG/M metagenome (GOLD analysis project Ga0209208, IMG submission 187694) | Host-associated microbial communities from peat moss isolated from Minnesota, USA - S1T2_Fd - Sphagnum fallax MG (SPAdes) (version 2) | ecosystem: Host-associated > Plants > Peat moss >...
TGTGATCAACATAATTTATTTTCACATTTAGCACTAACAATTGTACATGTATCACCATGTTACAAAGGTGATTGAAATAATTGCAACTTACTACCAAGTTCGTGACATTATAAATGAACAAGTTAATGATAGAAAGGGATCTTCTATGAAGAGGGAGTAGCATGTCATGACTTCTCTTCTTGTATTAACATGGACTTGTTGATTTGCATTTTTTTGGACACAATTCTTATGGTTTGGTGCATTTTGCATGTAGCTTATGTGTATGTATAAACAAAAAAGTTAGTTTATGCCATGTGTATTATGGCAACCAATGACATGTGAATGATGTTCAAAAGATCTTAGTGAATTTTTGAATTTCAAATTTACTTCAAAATTCTCAAATTCATGTAAATATTGTCTCTTATAAATTCAAATTTTATTGCGTTAATCAAACAATTTTTTTGAAACATTAGCAATAAACATACATTTGTTTAGACATGCAATACCTACATATGAGTTATTTCATATTGCAATCTATAGTGTTTTCACTTCATCATACTTGCACGAACCTCCCAAATTTTTCATTGGTTTTTTTTGGCTAACCATGCAATAATCACATCCACAATTGTTAAATTCCATTTTGTAACGTTGTCGCCCCACAATACCCACATTGTGTTTCCAAACTGTTGCATTAGTTTTTTTGGCTGACTAAACAATACTTACATATGGGTCTTGAAATGTCCATTGTTGGATTAATTGATTATGTAATATTTGTATACCTACATGTTTTCCCAATTCAAGATTCGCTTATATGTGAATATTGCATGTGTCATGTTTGACATGTGGTTTTGGCATAATACCAGTGTGGGTATTGCATTTTGAATTCGAGGGTCCATCTAAAGTAAGCTTGGACCAACAATTGCTAGTTTTGGCATGACCCTTGATGTGGGTATTACATTTACAGTAATTAGTATAACTTGTTAATGGTGGATGAAGGTGTTGCATTGTGATTTAAAGTGGGTTAATGAAATTTATCCATTTAAAAGGGTATTGAAAAATCATTTCAAAAGTGCATTGAAATTCCATTCAACTTTAAATGCATTGAATTTTGCAATACCTTCATTGACAATAATCATCACCTTCCAAAGTACCTTTAGGATTTTCTTGTGTGTGTGAACAATATCAAAGAAGTAGTGATTTAGCCAAAAACTAAAAGGTTTTGTTGAAATGTAAAAGTTTATCCAAAAAAAGATATGGGTTTTGCCAAAAGGTGGAGGATTATTTAGGAAGTGAAAGTTTAGCCAAGAAAAGATATTATTTTTCCAAAATATAAAGGTTTAACCCAAAAAATATTGGTTTGGTTAAAAAAAAGATGTTCAACCCAAAAGTAAAGGGGTTTTGTTGAGAAGTGGAAGTTTAGCCAAGAAAAATATTAGTTTTGCTGAAAGATAGGGGTTTAGCTAGGAAAATGTAAAGGTTTTGCTAAAAGGTATTGGTTTAACCAATAAGTATAGAGGTTTTTTCAAAAGTTAAAAGTAGGGCCAAGATGTAGGTAAGTAGGGTAGCTGTGTCAATAAGATAACTAGGTCAGCAGGGTAACTAGGTGGGAATGTATAATTAGGTCAGGGTTGAGAAAAAAACAGCCCCAAAAAAAAAATTCATTGGTCAGAAACCAAAAAAAGTTGACGGATTGAGTTTGGATGAAAAAATGCAGCCCATCCTATGGACAGAACGGCCAACTGGTGCATTAATGGGTGCTGGTTCCCTCTGGCCCAAAAAGAAATCTTTACAGTCCGACAGGGCCGGCGGTTGTTCTGACACTTCTGTTGCCGCTAACTGCTGTTGCTTTTTCTCAACCAGTCCGCCGCGACGAGTTTCAACTCGCCTTGTTGTGCAGCCACGTATAAGCCTCATGTACCGCACGATCCTCACGCTTTTCCCCCTCTCTCCCATCCGGCGGATGCGAACTAGTGAGTAAAAGCCAAAAAGAAAAAGAGTCCAGTGAAGGCAAGCCGTGGATGCTACCTGATCCCAAAACACTCCTGACCGTTCGATCGCATTTCACCACAGTAAATTGCAGTAAACGACAAGTTAACGGAACCGAGGAAACGGACGAAAAAGACGGACGAGAAAAGTGCACGCCAAGAGAATCCGCGCTGTCAGATGTGGGGTCAGGTAAAGACGCTGAGGCGACGAGGCGCAATCTGGAGCGTCAGTAGGGAAAGAAACGACAAAAAAAAGAAAAAGATGAGCTCTGGATGAAGCAGAGACGGACGAGAAAAGTGCACGCAAAGAGAATCCGCTCTTTCAGATGCGGGGTGGGGGAAAGACGCTGAAGCGACGAGGCTCAATCTGGAGCGTTGGTAGTGAAAGAGACGACGAAAAAAGAGAGAGAGAGAGATGAGGCGTGGATGGGTCGAGAAACGGACGAAAAAGAAGGACGAGAAAAGCGCATGCAAAGAGAATCTGCGCTTTCCGGTGCCGGGTCAGGTAAGAGTAAAAGACGCTGTGGCGACGAGGCTCAATCTGGATCGTTGGTAGGGAAAGAGACGACGAAAAAAAGAGAAAGATGAGGTGTGGATGAAGCAGAAAAGGGACGAAAAAGATGGACGAGAAAAGTTCAGGTAAAGAAACCGAGGCTACGAGGCTCAATCTGGAGCGTTGGTAGGAAAAGAGACGAAGACTAAAGAGAAAGATGAGGTGTGGATGAAGCAGTTAGCGGACGCGCAACGGACGCGAGCGCAAGAGAGTGCGTGTGGCAGAGAGGGAGAGAGAAAGAGGAGATGAGATTGCGAGCGCTTTTCTTGACGAAATCAGAGAAGATTGTGGCGATGGGTGGGTCACAAGAAACGAAGGAAAATACGAGCTAGGTCTCGAAGAAAACAGAGAAAGAAATACAACAAGATTTGGTGGTCGATCGAGAGAGAAGGAGGGAACGAAGAACCGAACGAACGCACGCTTTCGCGGTTTGGTGGTGTTCGTTGCGCCGGGCCGCGGGGGAGCGGCGCTGTTGTCGCACATCGATGCGGATGATGATGATGATGGGCGGCGGTGGCGGCGGCAATATGGATGGAAGAAGCTCCGACGAGCATCATGTAGTTGTGGGTAGGATGGAAATGGGTCCTGAGGGGTTACGTCTGCTGGAGGACAACGGAAACCGGATCTTGTATGGCGAGAAGGTGATGGTGGTAGAGAAGGCGGAAGAAGAAGAGGAGGAGGAGGAAGAGGAGGAAGAAGAAGATGATGGCGATGGCCATGTCCATAGCAATAAACTGGCGAATAGGGTTTATACTTTGCAACAGGAGCAGCTTCCGGGGGAGAATGGAGCTGAGGAGCACCAAGGCGGCGGCGTCGCCGTTACTGGGGTTTATGGCGTTGGGGTGATGGGAAATGGTGGTGGTGTTGGTGGAGTGCAGCAGCAGCTGCACCATTCTTATCACCATCATGACGAGCTGGTAGTAGAACCCAAGCTCGGAGAGCTCGGGAACTCGATGCTTAGGGTTGGAGGAGACTCCAAGTCGGAGAGGCCGGCGGCGAGTGAGGGGGACGTGGTCGGGACGACGCAGAGTCCGCGTACTGCCAAATCCAGCAGAGGGAGGTCGTCTAGGGATCCGGCCATAGAATGGAGCGAGAGTGCAACCACGGTTCTGTTGCAAGCTTTCGGTGAGAAATATCGGGCTCTAGATCGCGGCAACTTTACCAGCAAGATTTGGGCCGACATCGCTGCGCGCGTGAACGCTTACGGAATGGTAAGAAAGAAAAAAACCTTGAGAAAAAAAAAAAGAGGAATTTGCGTCTTCTTCTTCTTCTCCATAGTGTGTTTTGTGGGATTTTTATTGAATGGGGGTTTTCTTTCTTTTTTTTCTCTGGTGGGGCTGTTGTTTTTTCCATATCCTCTGCAGAGTATTGATGGTGGAGGAATTGGAGAAGGCACGCCCAAGACTCAGGAGCAATGTCGTATCAAAGTAGACAATTTGAAGAAACGCTTTAAAGTGGAGAAGGAGAAGAAACGAGTGTCAGGATCGACTACATCCAAGTGGCCATTCTTTGAAACAATGGAGGAGCTCATAGGTTCAAATCCAAGGCTCATGCGAGGAGGAGCAGCAGGTGGTAGCAGTGGAGGAGATTTAGCTCTATATGGGTTAGAGAATGGTGGTGGTGCTGCTCAGCAGCAGCAGCAGCAACAGCCCCTTGCCATCCGGTCTTCTTTGGAAGAAGCTGCAGCAAGGATATACTATCTGGAGGCACCACATAGTGGAGAGGGTGACCAGACATCAGAAACTGTTCCCAAGATTTCACCAGTTGAAAGGGGCAAGAGGAAAAGAGCATTGAAGGATCTGGAACGAGAGAATGTGAATGCAGTTGTGTTGCGAGCTCTCTTTGATGGGTTCAACATCCCTGCAAGTATAATCGATGCAATGGTGCAGGAGGACATGGATGAGAGCACTCTCATCAATTCGAAGGATATTACAGGGTTGATTGATCAAGTGCGCATCAAGCATCGGCTACACATCAAACTCGGCCCTGCTGAACGAATCAAGCAGGCTATTGAGGAGGCTAGGGAGAAGAGGAAGCATGCAGCTCTATAACAATTGCTTTCTGGCAGATGTAATGGTAGGAGGTGCAGACCTTGTGGGGGAAACCCTTAAGTGATCTTGTGGATGCGGTTTTACTCAAAAAGAGGCTGAGAGAGAAGGAATTTACTCATGTGTGCGCATGCATGCGCACATGCACACACATGCACGATAGGGTATGGCAAGAAAGAAAGGGATTGTCTACACAGAGACCTTATTCCCTACACTGTCATTAGAACTAGAAGTTGTAGGAATTTTTGGGTTTGAATAGGTGATGACTGTGGGAGAGTTTGAAAGCTAATACAAGAGTTTTATCCAGGTGGTCCAGTTTTTGCTGTGTGTTGTCGATGTCTTACAGCTTTTGCTTTGAGCTGAAGCAGTGGTGGTGGGGCTCTTCAAGAGATTTGCTGTGATCAACACCATGCTAGAAGGAAGAAAGAATTCATGTGATGTTGGAGTTTGGGGGAAATGAACTGTAGGCGCAACTTCCTTTACACACTCACACAGAAGACAAAATTCTACAAAACAAGAGAGAATTGAAGTATTTTAAAGCAAACCCCAGATTGTGATTGGCTGTTATGAAATTTACAGCAATCACGAAACTACTCTGCTTCTCAGCTGAAAAGTTTTGATTCCTGCTTGTCTTTGCAAACATGAGATTTCTCTTCAGGGTTTTCTGCAACAAAAAATTGAAGGTTCTGCTGGTTGGAGCTTTTTTTTGGTTCATTATGAGGAGCTTTCCAAGACAATTGTCTGAAGCTGGTGAAGAGGATCAAGCTGGTGACCCTGAGAAGGTACACTCATATTCAGTTCTGCTTTATGGAATTTGCTTCTTATGTTGCTACATGGAGCAAATAGTGGAATTCAGACGAGGTGTAGCTGCTGGGTGTTTTAGAAGGGTGGTCAAACAGCAAGCTTTAAAGCTTAAGCTTAAGCTAATCGCCTTGTCCCTGTTTTCTAACAGAGAGAGACAAAGATGGGGATTGATTGAAGCAGTTTTGGACTTTGTTAGGCTACTACTATCTATAGGACTTGTTACAATATATGGATGAGTTTTAATGCTCCTGGTAGGTAGTTGTTTCGAGAGATTTTTTCCTTGTTTGAATGTTTAGTATGATAGTCTATACTCATGTGCTTCCCTGGTAGATGATGAAACTCTAGTTGTCTTGACACAGATGATGTTTGATGCAGACTCGAGTTTTGGGAACAGCAGACTGACACTTAAATGTTTCTTTCTGCAGCCAAAGGGGATAATGGCCGCCCCAGTGCCTAACTGTAACCAGTGCCAGGTATTTTCAGCATGCTTGGACATGCTAATGCCAAACCATTGGAGTTCTTCTTATGTAATGCCACCCACCCATCACCCAACATTCAGCACACATGGATCTTCAGGGGCCACCCAGACTGTGACACTTCCAGCTTAGAGAACCCTGATACAGGTGGCACAAAAAGACTTGCTACCTCTGAAGATGAGATTAGATGTAGGTTGAGAGCAGGGTGTAGTATATTATACCTAGCCCCAAATTGTACAACAACACTTAGCAAAGAGGAAAAACAACTGTTTAAACCTCAGTCTCTTCTGATGATGATGTTTCCAAGCAAATTGTTAATTGTTTTCTCCAATAATAGTATTGTTCTGGCTTTTTAAAATCATGAGTATAGAGATTTCTTGATTCTCATGAGAGATATTGCCATTAATGGTACTTAGTGTTGCACTACACATGCTATATGAATCTGCAGGTGTAAGTCCAAAAACACAGTTCAGCCTTACAACATTTACCTCCTGTGAGTATGTTCACACAACTTGCTGTCTGTCACCTGATCTTGGTTTGCCCATGTCCTGTTCAGGTACTTGTTGTACAGATGCCCAATGAAATGGAAACTCTGATAGTCCATCAGGTTTGTGAAGGCATCATCAACTAGAGTCCTTGTCTTGTAAGGTTTGATCCGCTAGACCTAATCTACAGACAACTCTCTGTATTTCTGGATGAGGTTGGGATGGGTCTTGGCAAGAATAGGTTTTTTGGGCGCATTTTAATTATTACTGGACCAACCAGTGAGTTCTGAAGCACCTGCTTCAAAAGGTCTCCAAATATTACATGATTGGGTTTCTGGGAAACATCACTATGTGTGTGACGTGTGTTTTGAGTTCCGAAAGTATTCATTTGTAATTTCAAGCTCTAATGCTAGGGGTATGTGAACAAGGTCCAGTTGTGTAACACATTTGATTCCTGACGAGTGGTGTGATTTGTCATTATGCTCATTTGGCTTGGTCACTGATGTAGCATTACCATGAACATGTCATTGTTGTTTTTTCTTGTTTACGGCAAAAATTTTTGTAATGTGTAAATAAGTCATGTGTGTAGGAAAAGGCCTTGCAGTCAGGGGAATACCTCTAAGAGTTGAGGGTGGAGCCCAAGGTTTAGGGCATAATGCTCTGATAACAATGCCTTCCTTAGCATAAAGTATGAGGCAAGAAATAGATAGCTTACAACCTACTTTGCAAGCCCAAGAGAGAACTTACACCTTCTTACAGCTACTTTGCAGGTCCATGAAGCACCTTATGCTTATTAAGTAGGTGTCAGTTGCTTTCTCTTTTCAAGGATGCTATGATCCTAGATTTAATGTCTTCTGCAGTTACACTAAATTTTTTAGCCGAGTACTTTATGATTAGATATTTGGATAATGCACATCACATTGAGTGAAAGGTTAATTGTTTTAAATTAATTTATTTGAAATCGATATGGTGTCATGAGTTTCTTGGTGAAATTGATTAAACAATTTTACACAATCAAAAGAGGTTTGGCTAATTTGGCAACATGTTTTGGGATATTTGTGCCCATTGGTAGTTGCCAAATTTTTCAATAAAAATTCCAGTGACCCAATACATTTGAGCTGAGCTGGTTTCTTTAGGTTCGATCGGTGGTTGTCCTTTTGGATGATAGTTTCAAGGGACAATTCCCCATCACAACCCTTTCAAATTTGCATTTTCTTATTTGAATGTTTTTTGTCCTCCCAAGGAACACCGACACATAATTGAGTTCAACTTAGGTCATATCACATTGAATAAAAGATTAATTGTGTTAAAATCTTAATCTTTGAGATTTCTTGAGGTAATCAATACATTATTTTTTTTTAATGTTTTTCAAAAGGGCAAAGATTGAATTTCATATTATAGAATTAGTGGAAGTGGAAATGATTTCATGGATTATTTATATGATCATATATGATCATGGAATTTTGTTTTGATATTGTAGGATTCAAACAATACATATTTGGGTTCAATGTAGGTCACATCACATTGAATAAAAGGTTAATCCTTTGGTTAAATCTTCTTTTAGATGATGACCAATTTGGCTACATCACAAAATTGGGTAAAAACAAATCTATCAAATCCAAAAATAAATAAATTCAATTGCCACATAAACACTTAGAAAAACAATGGCCATCCCAAATTCCATCAAAGACAATTTGCTTAAAATTCAACTTGGGCTTCATGCTACTTTGCACTACCAATGGCGATCAACCTAACATAAGGTTGAAATATTAATATATCTTCATTTTTTTCTTTCAATTCTACAATATCAAAATAATAATTCCATGAGCATATAGATTTTCCATGAAATCATTTCCACTGCCATTAATTCTATAACATGAAATTCAATCTTCACCTATTGAAAACATGATTTAAAAAATAAAATTGATTACACCAATAAACTCATGAAACCATATTAATCCCAAAGAAAAGATAGACAAAATATGGAAGGATAAAAATTTAATAATCCTTTTTTTTATTTTGGCTACATGCTTGGAACTTACTGTCAAAAATTGGTGATTAATTTTTTGTTTTTCCAAATTTTGGAAAAATTACGATCATTTTTGCACAAAAATCCTTTGTATGTGTTGAAATCATAGTTTAAGGGTTGAAAAACTGCAAAAAAATCACTAAAAAAGCAATGGATAGACAAGTAATGGATAGGCACTTTCATTTTGATTTAATTTTAGCCTAACTTGGTAGGCAAGTCTAGTAACAACATCCAAGAGCAAGTGTATGAATTGGTTGCAAGAGATTGCAAGAACCTTGTTCCAAGGAGCCAGTTGAAAAGAGAGTAAAATAAGAAGAAGATGGTAACAACACCTCAACAAGAGTGAAAGAGGCGAAGGGCTACCCAACAAGGTTAAAGTATCCTATTCTACTTCCATGTCCATAGGGATCCTTTCTGATTTCTTTTAAGCATTTGATGGAAACATCCATCAAAACATTTTGGGAGATAGAATAAAGCACAACAATCAAGCTTCACCTTTTACAAATTTCATCCTTATATGTCAATATTATTCATGACTTCAATCCACCTTGTTAGTCAACATGAAGCACCAAATCATTAGTCACAATATAGTAGTGCAGATTTTGTCTTTATATGTGAGTATCATCCCTAACTACAATGCCTGTCATTGATTCCATGCAACAGAATCTGAACTTATGCATATAACGAAACAGAAGGTTGCAAGAATGTAGGGCAAGATAGGCAATGGTAAGGCCCAAGGAAATAGGGCTGGATATGCACAAACCAACCCAAAAGATGCAACCCAAATTTGCCATGAGTTAGAAAATGTGAAAAAAATCCAGGCCTCGAATTTTCAAGAAATAGGCAAGGTTGAGTCTCCAATACACTTGAGGAGATGGAATGTCTAAAAGTGTCACATTGTGTAATGCCAGAGGAGGAAATATGAAAACTCTTCTCTTTTTGAGTCTCAGCTACACAAAAGAAGATAGCAGTAGTTACATGATGGCATTCACCTCCCTGAATGGGAACTGCAACAGTATAGCCTGATTGGCTTAAGAGGAAGATACCAATTTTGCTCATAGAAGAACCCACCAAAATGAGCACATTCCACAAGATTCCAATCACAGAGGCTCCATAATCTCAGCTGGAATGTCTCTGTGGTGGTCTCCTGGAGGGACAATAAGGAACTCAGAAGGTGTCGATGCAGGATCAAGTTCCCAAGATCCAACAGGTACACCAGGACTCTCATTACCAAGCATACGGTGTTCTGGTATACGGTGAGAAAACCTGCCCAGCAGCTGCTTTGCTGCAATCCAGTATTCCAATCCAGAGTGCCCTGCAGTGAACAAGGTTCGGAACCCTGAAACTTTGACAAGAGGTACAACTTTCAAGCCATGTTCTTTTGAAAATTTGCTCCGTACTGCCACAAGATCATAGTCAAATTTGATGGCAGCATTGTCATCTTCTTTTTCTTTCCCTACTACTACCTCTGGTTGCTTCTTGTCCCAGTATTTATACAAAGCCCACACCTCTCCATCCATGGGATACAGCTTAAGGATGCCCTTCTCATCCCATTCAATCTCAACCCTGTGAGAGAACGCAGGAAGCTCTTGTAGTGAAAAATCACCAGGTTTGAACTCCCCACATGAGGCTGACAGGCCTGCTGATTTCACCAACCATGATGAAGGAAATGACGGCCGGATGGGCTCTAACCATTTCACCGAAACATGAAAGGGGTTCAGTGAAATCTCTGAGATGCGCCCATAGAATCTGGGCATGCCGTCTTGGTCATCATATAGGGCCCAGAACTGATTGACTTTAAAGTCCTTCTCTGTGCGGTTCTCATCAAAATCATGAAAATCTGCACTCAAAACATTGATCTCCCTGTGGTTTTCGTCATCTGTTTGGCCAGAATCCAGCTGATTTTGAAGAAAGAAATCCATCTCCATTTTCTCCACATTCTTATCACCCCCCTTGTTATGTACCTTCAAAGGTGCTGATTTGTGATTTCCTTTTTGTTGTGCAAGCACCTTCTTTCCTGGAGATGCTTTTGAACCCATCAATTCAGTAGACCTAGCACTTCTGCTGGGGGTAGTTCCAACAGCTGTGACAAGTTTAACCCCTTTCTCCACCTTATCATCTGCATTCACATTGGGCGAACTGGAAGAACCAGGCACCTGTTTTGTCCCATCTGCTATCTTCTGTTTTTTGCCAGTGCGTTTCTCCCTGGGTGATTTACTTGGCACTGCTTTCTTCCCTTGCTCCTGGAAATCAGGGGATTTGTGTACATTTGTCAAAGATGCTCTTTTCCTTCCTTCTGCAGGTGAAAGGCTATGAAGCTCTTCAGGAGATAAATTGCTCGATGGATATGTGGTGGTGGCAGCAATTTTGTTGCGATTTGAAGGTGTTTGGATCTTCACATCAGACCATTGGCCTACATGCATCTGATCACTGCTACGTTCACCTTTCTTATTTTCTTCATTGTCAGCAGCAGGACTCAGCTTCACTTTGTCCATCAAGCTTGGCTGATTTGCTGTGCCTTCCTTGCAACCATTTGTGAACAACTCTGCTGTTGTCCCAGGTGGCTTCCATCCCAAGCCACTGAGGGAAGCTCTCTTGGAAGAAGGTGATTCGTCATGCGTGGCTCTGAGAGAGGGCACATAACTTGGAGCACTCCCCCCTTGCACTGATTTTGGTGTGCTTGACCCATTCCCATTGCCCACAACATTTCCTTTATGCTTCCCTACAGTCTTGACAACTCTCTCTTCGTCCATCTCACCCTTCAGATAATGAAGCTCCTGCTGCAGCTGCAGCTTCTCAGAGTTCAGATTTATCACGGTTTGTTCCAATGCAGCTTTGAGTCGCTCATGTGACCTTGCATTTCTTGCCACCTCTTCACCCAGGGAACTGTGGGCATCCATCATGAACTCCAACATCTCCATAGCTACATGAAGAGACTCTGCTCCAAACAGGGTAAGAGATATACCTACTGACAGTGCCGAGTTCTCCTCCAGACACATCAGATCCACAGTGCCATTCTTACCCATGCTCAGCTTGTATGTGACACCTGGTTGCTGCTGACTGAGATAAGTATGTGCCTTGTCAATGTATTCACTCTCTGTGATCCCCAACTCTTTTGAGCAGAAGGTAACAATGCTTTCTGGCACAGATAAGGTCCATGCGGCAATTCCATCTGACATGCAGATCGAGAAGTGATCTGGAAACCATGTGCCTTTCACATACAGGGATGTGGTGGGAGTAAGACCTCGACTCTTTCTCTGGACATTCACCAACTTCACACACGTTCGATTTCCTGAGGCTGCAGCCATCTTCTAGACAAAAACTCCTCTCAGTCAGACTCCAAGCTTATACAGCCCCCCCTTGGACAGACCCCGTATGACATGTACCAGAAGCTGCTGATGCAGCAGCAGCAGGAGCAGGAAGGATATATGAATGAATCTCCACAGCTGCACCCGCAAAGGCATGCGCACACAAACACACACACACACACAAAGCACATGCACCCATGTATTACACCTGGTCATAACACATTCTCTGCCATGACATAGCCCTGCACCCCTGCAGCACACACAAGTCTTGAGGCAAAACCCTCTAAAAAATCTCAAGTCCCTGAAATAACTCAACATGCTCTTACAACATACAGGTTCACAAATTAGCATTGTAAGACAAATAAGACAATAATGACCCATCTCTTATTCCTCATCCCAGAAACAGTCACAACTTTGGAAAAAAAAAGCCTTCTTCTATTTTGTAAAAAGCAACCTAGGAAAATAACCCAACAACCATGCTCTACCAACATACAGGTTCACAAAGTAGAGTTACAACACAAATAGGACAATGACCCATCTTAGAAACAGTCACAAATTAGCCCCAAAAAACCACAAAAAAGAGCTTCCATTTTTTAAAACAACCCACCATACTCTAGCAACATACAAGTTCACAAATTAGGGTTATAAGACAAATGGCCCCATCTTTATTCATTCCAGAAAGTCACAAGTTAGGGGAAAGGGGCCAAAAACAAACAAAAGGGTTCCATTTCGTAAAACAACCTAACAAAGCAAAAAGATGGGTCAGACAGAAACTGAGTACCAGTCAGGAGGAGGAGCAAGAGTTCTCCTCCTCCTCCTCCTCTTCTCCTGCTTCTTCTTTTTCCCACGGTCAGCTTTCTGTGCCTATCGGACAACAACACATTTGTTTGCTTGCTTGCTGCACTTTCTTCCTCTTAGCCTCCGGTTATATGAGCAGAAAGTAGAAGTAGGTTGTGTGGTGGTGGTGGTGTGAATTGGTGAGGAAGTGAGAGTTCAAGGCTGCTTCTTCTCTCAGTCATCATCAGCATGCTGCTGCTGTTAGCAAGCTCTAGGTGCGAGAGAGAGAGAGAGAGAGAACAAACAGACAAAGGCAAATGCAGCAGCTCAGGCTCCAATGCAAAAATAGTAGGGACACAAAATTTCATTTGGGCAATGCCCAGTAGTGATGCCCAACAGAAAATAAAGTTTTGCTCTAAATTTTTGTTACAAGTACCATATTACCCAGATTTTCCAACTTGCCCCTTGAGATAATTATTTAACGTAACAACAATCCCAAGTACGCTATCTGTAACAAATACTTTTGAGCAAATAGTTTTATTCTCTTGGGCATCATTACTGGGCATGCCCAAATTAAGTTTGTGTACTTACAATTTTGCATTGGAGGCTGAGCTGCTGCTGCATTTTTACTTGTCTGTTCATAGGATTTGGAAGTCACTTGGGGTAGCCTGTACTAGCTAGCCTCCTCATCCTAAAAACTTAAAAGCTTTGACGTGTAGAATCCAAATCATACAAAAAATTTAATGTTCTGCAGTAAATAACTAACACTTTGTACAATGTTCTGCAATAAATTTCTCACATGTTTCACAATGTCCTTTGCTCAAGTGATAAATTCAGTTTACTTCACTTTCGTTTCTTGAGATTGCTCATGTGGCGACTCAGGTGGGCAGCAAGTTGTTCACATGACAACACACAAAGTCAGAAAGTTGTATAAAAGACATGTGCTAAATCCGTGATCACCTGTTGTGCAACACCTAAATCTGACAAGATGGTTCAAAATCTTGAGATACCATTCTGCATACATTGT
>Ga0209208_10008718_pt1 | contig 13469 bp, 9 predicted proteins | sample S1TSphfallax_3_FD_187694 | JGI IMG/M metagenome (GOLD analysis project Ga0209208, IMG submission 187694) | Host-associated microbial communities from peat moss isolated from Minnesota, USA - S1T2_Fd - Sphagnum fallax MG (SPAdes) (version 2) | ecosystem: Host-associated > Plants > Peat moss >...
GCACAAGTAATGTGCTAGAATCATGTCTGCAAAATAGCTATTACTTACACATTAAATTGCTAGTTCACTCAAAATAACTTTAAAAAATAATTCAGACCACCAAATCCAGCAATCTGATTGGTTTGGGAAAAAAAAATCTTCAGGCCCACACACTACCCTATTTTGCCCAACATTTCCTTTCTATCATTTCCATTGGTCGGGTAAAATTCTCACGAACCTGCCAAACCCTATTGCACATTTATCTGATAGTTTCCTTGAGATAACTACGAAAAAAGTTTTTTCAGTCCACCAAATGCTGCAATTTCATTGGCTAGAGAACATATTTTTCGGCACACACTTACACACAAGCCTCTTCAGCACCCACTGTATATTAATACCCTAATATTATAACACTCGTCATATACAGACAGGGTTAAAAAAAAAAGAAAAAAGAACCAAAACTGATTTTGTGTGTTTGTAAGGATATTGTGTTTAGATTCATTATAGACTATTGTAGCTTAAGGGATTTTGACCCTAATTAATAGGTCTATTTTTATGAGAGGATTTTTGAAAGATGATATTTTGGCTTGTGTTGAAACTTGAGATTAGTTATAGAATTATAATATCTTGAAGGATTTTTTATTTTTTTTCCTATAGAGGAATGTTTTGAAGATTATATTTTTTGCATGGTGAACTATTTGAGTTTCCATAATTCTTCTTTTGCCTTAAGATACTTTTTAATGTAAATTGCAAGGCCACACTGTGACACACCCCTTGTTTGTGTATGTCCTCTGCATGGCTTTATGCCACATGAATAGTGCTGGTTGAAAAGCCCTTAGTCCTTGAATTGAGGTACTTAAGTTAAGGGCCGGTCCCATTACTTACCTGCCTGGGCCCCTCCACCTTCTGCTCTCTCTCTCTCTCTCTCTCTCTCTCTTTCTCTCTTTCCCCTACGCCTCGTCATTGCACACGTCCTTCGATTTGTCTTTGCGTTGGCGCGTGGGCTGGTTGCGTCGCTCTCCACGCGGGACCGACTTGTGCGAGAAGGTTCTATTTTCCTGTGCTAGATGTTTGCGTGCTCCTCGCTCTTGGATTTGCTTCTTTGTTGTTGTGTGCATCCATGCGAGCTAGCAGCTTGGTGGAAGAGTATAAGTCAGTTATTGGTGATAGGAAGTTAAAAGTAATATTGCAAGCTGTGTTTGAGAAGAAGATCCGACCTCCCGCGTTGCAACAGTGTTTGGTACACAGTTTGCTTGACAGGATTCTTGGTGCTACTAAGCAGTGAAGGAGAAACGTTTTTACTTCACATCAGGTTTCTGCGAGTTGGATAGTTTTGTGGCGGCGGCGGTTGTGAATTCGTTTGCTGATTTCTTCAGGTGAGTTTTTTTTCCTGTTTCGGTGAACCGGAAGAAACTGCGATCGGAGGATTTATTTTTCTTCTTCTTCTTTCTTTTTTCCAGTCTGATTTGCTCTGTTGTCGTCTGAAAGCTTCGAGATGATTGGGAAGAATTTGAGGTCTAGTTGCTGGATATGCGATCTTTGGAGACAAGGCAAAAAGTTAGTCGGAGGCGAGGTTTTTACTATTTTGTTTTCGTGCGTGCGTGCTTGTCGCTTTTAGGTACTTTGCGAAAGAAAAGGGGTTTGCTCGCAGCTATGGCATCATATGGTAAGCCGACCGCTCCACCCTATAATCAGGGGCAGAGCTGGCAGCAGCAACAAACTCCAAGCTATGCAGCACAATCCGGGAGCTCGTACTACGGCCAATCGACGCAGCCAAGTCCTTATGGTCAACAACAAACGCAGTACGGGCAGGCGCCTTCGTCTGCATACTCTTCATATGGACAACAGCCGTCTGCATACTCTTCATACGGACAGCAACCGTCTGGATACTCGTCCTATGGACAGACCACATATCCTCCATACGGACAAACCTCCTATGGTCAGGTGCCTTCTTCGAGGGTACGCTTTCCTCCAGGCACAGAGCCTGAAATTGTGAGTGTTTTTGAGATGGCAGACACGGATGGAAGTGGAACAATCGACGCAAAGGAACTGGCAAGAGTGTTGTCAGTGTATTCACCATTTAGTCCTCGCACAGTGCGGCTGATGCTCCACATATATGCAGATAACAGTTACAACACCACTTCTATCGGTACCCCTTCTCCCTCAAACTCACTTTGGGTTTTGTCTGAACATCATATTGGACATGCAGGAGTGTAAATCAAGCACAAAAAAAAATTCCTGGCAGAAGTTGTTGGGTTGCCTGGGGAATTGGATGGCCTGCTGTAGAATCTAAGATGTAGGTTTGATTGGGAAGAGTTTCCAGAAATCCTTTGGAAACATTTCGACTTGTTGAATTGGCATCAAAGTTCTTATGCTGGCATTTGAGCTAGGTTGCTGATTTCCCAGCTTGAATTGGTTATTGAGCTGCTGCAGGACCAGTAGGTTTTGTTCCATTGTGGAGGGCTATCAAGCAGTGGCAGGTAGCAATCTCATTACCTGCCAGTTATTTTATTGCTTCTCTACTTTTGGTGACCTTGTAGGACTGGCTTGCTATCTGTTGTGTTCCTGTGTTAGATAAGTGACCAATTCCATGTTATACAGTGAAAAATCATGATGTGTGTGATTTGCACATTTGTGATTACCTTCTGATAAGTGCTGCTAGTATACGATAGTGGTATAAGGCTTGAATTAGGTTCTGAACCACAAATCCCAAGTGCTTGGAATTTGCTAGAAATGTTTATTCTAGCCAGTGTTAGAATTTTATGCATTTGTGTGTTGGTTGTCAGTTAAGAGGCATAGGCACATTTGGTATTTTGAACATGGACTGAAGTTGTGCTATCTTAACAGTTTGATGCTATCTTTTATTTGCTGCTGCAGATTGTGTTTGAGAGATTTGATAGAGACAGGAGTGGAACGATTGAGCTGAATGAGTTACGAGAGGCACTACGCAGTCTTGGGTTCAATATTCCTTCACAAGTCTTGCAAATACTTGTGTCTACATATGATACGACAGGCCGAGGAAGGAGCATTGAATATGATAACTTTATTGAGTATGTCACATACACCCCCTTAATATAGCAGACCTAGTACTGTTCTGAGGCATCATGCATTGTCAACCCAAGAACATAGCCGAAATACTGTACTGGTGTCTATTTCATGCTATGGTGATCTTACTACTGTGTGACAGGAGCCTTCCAGCTATTATGGCAAATGAGTTATAGGTGTGTGTGGTCGAACATGGAAGCTTTATTGTAGAGCATGAGAAAATCAGTTATTTCTTCTTTTACTAAACTCTGTTCTTGTTGATTTGGTCCTTTTGATGTGACCTTGCAGGTGTGGACTCATTGTTAAGGTATGCTGACTCTTCCAGTTGTAATCACTATTTTAGTTTGTCTCTCCATTTTGGGTCTAAATGGGGAATGTGCTGCTTCTTTGGAAAAGTAAAATCTGAAGGGTCACATGAAGAAGAGTCCATGAATTTGATAACATGAAACCTGAATGAAGGGTGGTTAGTATTCAAATGCATATCCTGTTATGAAGCATTAATCGTATGTGCTACTGGTCGTGCAGGGATTGTCAGAGAAGTTTAAGGAGAAGGATATAAATTTACAAGGATCTGCCACCCTAGATTATGAGACTTTCATGCTCATGGTATTGCCCTTCATTGTTGCTTGAGAGCAGCCAATGGAGCTTGCAGCTGCAGATAATCAGGATGGTAAGTTTTTTCATGTAAGAACTGCAATTGTTCTTTCCTGTAATTCTAACACTCATAACATTGGAAGATTACAGTAATAGCCACAGGCAGAATCTCTTCAAATAACATGGATAAACATGAAAAGTAGTTTTTGAGATGAGGGTTCTCAGTGATTGATGATGGGCCAAGTTATCTAGGGTCAATGCAAGCCAAGATATGTATGTCCTTTTTTTTGAGTAACTGTGCTACAGACCATTCATTGGCAGGATACTCTGGCTTAATGTACTCATTTCCATGCTGTGGTGCTTTTGCAGGGTACTAGTTTGTAATTTACTCTACCAGATGAGTGCAAGAGCAGATTTCTTGCATCATATGAATTGTTCATCATCTATGGAACAATAAGCAGAGTTTGATAGGTTTGACATGGTTCAATGATCTATACTGAGTTAGTCATTTTGGCTATTTCAACATATTTGAATGGTTTCAAACAAAGTTGAGCCTCTGGGTAGGGTTCCTTATGGAGGCAAAAAAAGATGTATGAAGAGCAGCAGAGTGCATGAAATTGACAGCAATGATGTGGGGACAGAAAGTGAGAAGAAACCCTGGATGTAAAACCATTTGAGGTTAACATACATTTGGTAAAATGAATTATGACGCAAGACTTGAGATTTGTTAAAGTTGAATTTATTTATCATCTTATGTGAGGGACTTCAGAGATGTCATCAGGAAATCTGAACACTTCTCCAATATCTTGGTTGAGAGGGTGTGGTTCTTGGGGCAAGAAAAGGGGAATTTCTGGCTTCTATGGATAGCAATGGCACAGTAGTGAGTTCAGCAGACTGTAGTTGTAATTTGTGCATATCTCTTTAACATTGTTAATGAGACTGGTGATGTGGACCTCTATTCAACAACACTTAATCTAGCTCAATTATTCACCAAAGATTCTGAGTTTTGAAGTCCAAACAAATTAACATTCTATTGTTGATTCAATGCTGCTGTAGACTTGGAAGAATCCAGTCACAGGTTGAGAGTGAATTTCCTTTGTTCTTCAAGGTTTTTAGTAAGAGTTTGGAGTCACTTCTTTGGCTCTATATCATCTCTTCCCTTATTCTCCTCTTAGCTTGAACCATGTGTTTGGTGGCCTGATTTCTCCTTGACTCAGAGTGAATGGCCCCTTTTTTATGAGTTTTGTTTCTCAGGTTTTTTCTTTCTTGAATTACAAGGTTGATCATCTCACGGAATTCAAGCTTTAATTCCTTTTGGTTCCAATCAATACTGCTTTGCCCTCAACTTGGTTCTCATCAGTGTCAAGAGTAAACTGTGATGATGCTCTGACCAGTTATCTCTCCGCCTCTTTAGAAAACTAGGTGAACATGCCAGATCTATGCTCCCAAGTGCTGACAAATCTTGTAGCCTTGACCACAGATCGCTTTCTTTTTTTATTGGTTTCTTTGCAGATCTTTGGTTGTGAAGCTTTATTCGAAGTTTTGTTGCACTTGTCCACACAGAAGGAGTCTGTGAGCAGACAATACCTTTCAAACTTCTTGTGTGTGAAGATGTTGCATCAATTTCCATTCCAGTTCCTGCTGCCTTTGTGGTGTACATATATGACACGTGATCACTGCAAGTACTATTCATGCTTTTTGTGTTTAAATTAGGACAATCCTTTCTGAGATGTGACTCCTGCTGAGCTTTAAGATTACAGAATGATCTGTTGAATGTTATGGCCAAACTAGATGGTTTGGGTCCTTGTAAGAACTCTGCCATACATCATGTGTTAACTAAATTTGGTGTGCAACCTCTATTCTCATTGTGTGGCCAGCAAATTCGATCAATCAGAGGGATGATAACTTTGTAGTGTTTCAATAAACTATCTCAGAAGATACTGACTGGTATACAAAGCTTTGTCATACAATCAGGGTCATTGATGTTGAAAGATTTGTTGTGATATTTCTGCTTTTGTTATGGAGTACAGCATTTCCAATTGCTAACATATAGGCTTCATGTGCTCAGGTTGCAGGCACCTGCAACAGAATGCTACTCCATGAAAGTCTAGGCCGTCTATGGCTCCTAAACCTCAGGTTCCATTCTTATTGCAGTCCCTAGCTTAAATTCAGGATGAGGAAACCTTGTGACACTGCTGAAGGTCAATCCTTGAAAATTGCAGGTCCCAGCAAGAGGATGTGTCTTTTTGGATGTGTTGGGGTGCAGGAAGAAGTTGCTCCAGTAGAAGCCAAGTTGGATTGCCTGCACTGTGATAAGATCAGAGGTGTTTTTAGGAAGATGGCATGACCACCCTCTCAATAACAGGAGAACCACGTTGAAGACCATGTTGAGGACCCGAAGCTGGCAGGTCAACATGATAGCATTGCAGGCAGTAATGGACCCAAATTGAGTATTTGGATACTTTTTTCTTCTTCAAAGTTGTTATCTTCTTGCAAACTCAGGGAGTTGTGTTGTGGTTAAGATGTAACTGCCATCAAAGCCTGTCCATTTCAGTTAGAAAATTCTCAGAGGCAATATGCTTTTCACACAATCACAGACAGTGGCTTAAAATTGCTGAACTCGTGATAAAGGGAAAACTCTATGAATTTTGTGATCTTGAACAAGAGATGGGACAGAAAGAAATGGCATGTTGGTTCTAGGTTTGATTGTGTGATAGATTGTTGAAGAGTGCCTTCTCTTGCTATGGTTTCCAAGCTGAATGCTACACTTGTTCAGACAAAGGGAAAGTCATTATTGAATGGTTTGACAGGATCCATTTCTTGCCACACAGATTGGAGTTCCAGAGAATGACACTATCCAGAAGTTGGTGCAACTAAAGATTACCTTTGTACAGCAAGCTCCTCTAGCCTTTTCAATGTGGTAAGTGGGTTGCTATACTTGTGAACATTGCTCCTGTTTCATTCCTGTTGTTACTGTACAAGATGCAAATGGTTTGTGAAAAGCATCCAGAAGAAGGGTATTTAGCTTGAATATTACTGTTTATGAAAAAATAAGTTGCCATCGGCTGGTGGAGTGTAGATTTTTGTTCTTTTTGGCATTATTCTAACCTTTAAACAAGTACATTGCAACTTGATGCATGATTTAAATCAGTCACAAGGTCTTGTACGGCCCAATTCTTTCACAATAGAGCTGCTTTTGCATTGAACTTGGAGCAATGTTTCATCTCCACATGCTAATTTCACTTTGCAAACATGGGTGCAAATTTCCATCTTCCGTAGCTACAAGAGCTAGGTCTCACACCAAAAGAGAACATTGACACTACTCCCAATGGCTGGTGAGTGTTGAATGAAGGGACAGAGACAAAAATGAATGAGCGGCTTGAGTCCCAGTTGGGGGGTGGGGAGTCATTATTGCTCGAAATGTTTTATCTGCTCTTCTATCTCTCTTTTCCCTAGGTTGAACATGTGCAAACTGCAAACCTCATCCAAGAAGGTTGTAGCATTAGCATAACATTTAATCCTCAATTGTGTGCCTGCTACAATGTATGTGTCAGCAAGGTGCATGAGCATGCCTCTATGCCTTAGAATGTCTTCCTATTTGAAGTATGCACAACTGTTGCTTTTATGAAATTGAGTTATGCATAACTTTTGCCTGCATGAACATGTCTTCCACCTCTCCACAAATCTAAGAAAAGAAATTAGCCTGAGGAATATTTTGCTAGTTGTCCAAATGTCAATCAATCATCTTTGCACAAGCAGCATTCTTATCTACTTCGCAAGCATGGCAAACAAGGTATTGCAAATTTGAAAAATAAACCAATTGTCATAACTCAACTTACCCCATGTTTCACGCAATTATTTCTAATTCAGGTGATTCATCAGTACAAACAAATCCTCCATGCATGCAGAAAAGCTATGGCAAGTTCTATTACCACCATAAAATTTCTTGTCTAAGACAAGAAAACTGATTACGCTAAAATGTCATGTTTTTCAGATTGCAAAAATCATGCATGAATTGATTTTACAGCTAACAGAAATGTTTAGGAGGCCATTCCTCACAAAAATCTATGGCCTTTTTTTTTTTTGAAGTCTATAGATAATCTTCTGCTTGAGCATGTATCTTAGATGCAGTTGAATGTTTGATTGGGTTCTTGTGGCATGTGGTGTGATGTGTAGGATAAAGCTTTTTCATTGGGGCTATTCTTTCTAGCTTTATTTGGCTGTAGCAGAACCATACGTGGTAAATTGATCAGTGGTGACTCTAGTGAAAAGATTGGCAAGCATTGTAGATAAAATATGGGCTAACTATGCCAACAATATACACTACTGGTGGAGTTACCCTTGGGCTTTTGGATTGGGGGATTTTTGGGTGGAGCAAGCATGATTCAAATGATGCTTGCAGTGGCTCATGGGAGTTGTTGATTGTCTATGGACCATTGAAATTCTTTCATGAGGAGATGGTGCAATTGCAGAGGAGGAAAAAAAAGATGGGTTGTTTGATTTTCCTTGTATTGAAAAAGGGGACATTGTTGATGTAAGTTCTATATTTGATTTTCAACTATTCAATTTGCTGTAGTCTTGAGCTTTTGCCTGAACTTCAAGTTCGATTGTGTTTTTGATAAGACCTAATGGTGTTCCCTAAAGGACATGTTCAAACTTCAGGGTTGAGCAGGATCTGGCCTTGAATGCTTGATTGTAGAAGAGCAAGCTAAAATGAAGATATTCAAAAATGCTTATTTTGGAGCAATTGGTTCAACTTTTCGGTCTATTGAGTTAATTTGAGGATTATTTAATCATATATCTTGTGGTTAGATGTCTAAAGAGTTGTTAAGTAAATGGCTCACATGAAATGCATTAATAAAGTGTTTTATGATCTATAAATGATCGATATTGATTAGCAAAATCCATAATAAGAATTTTGTCATATTATAATTATGTGTGATGTGCATTAAACATTTGTATGTACACATCACTCACATTTGTACATTGTTAAGCTTTTCATCATCAAACATCATGTAATGTATGCAATATATTTGTATGGAATCTATAATGTACAAATAGCATTTTTAATTCATATTCCCTTGCATGACATGTAAATCTGTTAAGGAAGGAAATGGAAAAGATTAGATGAATTTTTTCTCTTCCTGGTGAGAACAATAGCAACCATGTAGAGTTTGTCACCAAAAATAGTCAACATTTACTTTTCTACAAAAATAGGTCATACAAATACTTAGATGAAAGGTAACAATCCCTTCATTTGTATCATGACATCATATTTCACATATCAAAACATGTCCAACAATTTAGCATACAATTGAACCATCCACATTTAGAAAAAGAACATTTATCACATCTTGACAAACATGATAAACATTTACAAAACATGCCAAACAATGAAGTTATGAGAAACTGTCCTTGAGGAATCCAAGTTACCTTAATTAGGTTCTCAAAACCTGGATTAGTTTTTTTAAGCCTTGAATTTTTATTTTATTTACTGACCAGTATTTTAGCAACCATAGAGTTTTCAAACATTTTATCTCATCCAATCACATGTTACGATTTTTCACAATATCATCACATCATTGCATGTATGTAAGGAACAAAATGTGAAAAAACATAATTATCATCTTATTCAAAAGGCAAATGTTCATCTATTGAACTTCAACAATAATTATTAACTATGCGTTCCTACAAAATGTCATGTATGCAATCAAGATATAAAGCATAGTATTTGAAACTACATGTTTGTTTACAATCCAACACCAATATTTTTTCTATATATATATGTGGATAATTCAAAGTACAATATCATCATATCTTGATGTTAATTATCACTTTATGATTAACAAATATGCCCACTAGATTCTAGGTGCACAATAACTAATTACTATATATATTGGAACTTTATTTTCATTTGGATAATAAGTACTTGATAATTGAGATTACAAAAAAACCTCCTAGAAATCCAATTTACCCATAGCTCCCTAGACATCCAGTTAGCCTTTTCAAAAATTCCTTGTACTATATATTTTACCCATTGACCATGACATTAATAGCCATATATTTTTTGAGGATCTCATACAAACACATATTATAAGTTGCAAACGTTTGATATATTGCGACTCATCATCTGTATATGAAGATCAACAAATTTGTTTACAGTTTGGGGGTGAACCACAAATGTACATATTCATTTATATTTTATCTCAATACATTGGATTTGATTAATTATCAAAACCATATTTTATCCATAAGATCATAACATTTACATGTTAATACAAGTCAACGAAAGGTTTATAATACATAAACTATGAAAATGTGAATCAATGCAAAAACTTGAATGTTTGTTGACATAGTGTTTTCAACAATTTCTTCTATTTGTGTCCTTGAGTAGAATTCACATGATGTCAATAATATATATATCACTTAAATATATATGTTCATTTATGAAACATGCAACATGCCCAATATTCATATTATGAAAATGTTTCCTAAAGTACCATTTTTACTTATAGCTCCTAAAATCCTTAATCCTTTAACCTTTTGATAACTTACCTTCAATCAATTTAAAGCTTGCATCATGAACCTTCTATGAAACATTATATGCATACATACAACATGCAATCATAATTTCATGTTGTAATGCATATCATGAAGATTCATACGTTAATGTGCAATTTGTTATGCAACAATTTAGACACCTACATGTGTTCATCATCGATCATTGTCCTTTAATTTGAAAAGACAATGGAAGTGCTTCACATTCATTATCTTTTGTGAATGATGGTGAATGTTCAAAGTCATGGGAATGTGATGAATTTATGAAGAATAATCAAACTACTAAATTAGATTTCTTAAAAAAGTGATAACGTCGTCATATAAAATATGAAAAGATCTATAACCATACACTTCCCTTGTCAAGTCTAGATTATGTGTGTGATTTCATGATTTTGAAATTGTTTGCCCATAATTTGTTATGCCAATATTATTGATGGTTGTACATTCCTTCAAGATTTAATGTAAGAAAAGAATAAATGTGATTACATGGGATCAACAAACTTTCAATTCATATTTCAAGTTCAATTGGAAGCTCAATTTGTAAAATCACAAAGGTACAAATAGTGAGTAGAAGAAATTCAAATTGGTAGTCCTACATAGAGGAAAACAATTACTAATTATAATAACTTGTATCAAACAAATTATATAAAAAACTAGGTTCATGTTTAAAGCATGCTTCCATTCACCACTCCCCTCTCTGTTCCCCCCCATGGTCTAATTAGCATCCACCATGATACACACATCTATTTCAACTATATATTTTTTACTAATCCAATATAACACATCACAACTATTGGTCATCACCATGAAGCAACATAGTTTGCTCCCAATTCTAATAGCAATAACTTGTAAGGTCTTTTACATTTTGAAAGTCCTATGAGTTTATGTTCTTGAATAATAGGTGAAGACAACTCTTTTCACAAACCCCAAGATTGGTGCAACAAATTAAAACATGATCAACAAATTATCCATCAATGTGGCACCAACTTGAAACTTGTTTCAAAAGGTCAAACTTGCTCCAATATCCACATGCTTTCAAATGATTGTTATATAAGCACCATCATCCTTGTTATATCCATACATGGGATAACACCTCGTGGTTTTGATGGTGAATGGTTAAAGCTCATAAAGGTGGGAAGAAAGGAAACATTAAGTTTAAACCAAAAGAGGCAACATTGAATAAGGTTAAGGAGTTTGTAAGAAATTGGTGCAAAATTTTGCCTTCTTTTGTAGGCCTATAAACATGTTGCATTCAACCTTTATATATTTTTTAATGTAAACATTTTGAAATACAAACTACAATAAAAGATACATGCGGAAAAATGCAAAACATTAACATCATGACAATTTGCTTACTTAAAATACCTTTGTTTCATACACATTACAAAAATATAATGCAAAGGTTCTAACAATGAGATGTCAAATGAAGTTGTTCTTTGAATGTGTAGAACATTTTTATTAATGGAAAGTTTCATATATTTTACTAAGTCCATTTTGAGGATTACTTTCACTTAGTCAAAAACTACACAAGGTCATGCAAATACATATCAATTTCAACAATTGATAATTAGTTCAAAAGAGTACATAACATTGATATTCTAATAGGACATTATGACCGCTTATATTATCGTACTTGCATGGATTGCACTTCCAACCAATGAAGTTGTTATCATATGGGTTGGCATGTCAATATACGTTTATAAGAGAAATTTCCTTCAACTTTTGAATGTAAATGACCCTAACCCATGCAATCATTTTGTTCCAATACAAATGGACAACGGGGAAATTGAGCACACAATTGCAAAACAATCAAAACATAAAATCTTCCTAAATAACCATTTCACGCAAGGTTACGCTAATATAACATATTAGGAGGTGGAAAGATCACAAAGCTACCAAACCTTATCAATAATTCCTCTATGTTTGAATCAATGAAAAATTATAGATGTGTGTGTTCTACATATTTTATGTCAACTACCTCCAAACAATCAAAAGCATGGCCACCAAAATTACCAACAAAATGAGACCCTACATTCTAACATCAAGCACACCATGCATTAAACAAACTTCCATAATGATAATGCATGATAAAAATGCAATAGATTTTGTTAGTTCAAGCTTTTGAAAATTGCCACTACCTGGGCATAATGAAACCTTGACATTAAGAAGATGTCCAAAATGATCAATCATAAGCATGTTCAATTTCACCCCCATCCAAATCATGTGTGGAATTATGAATCCTCCAAGGTCAAATTCACACATTCATGTAAAAGTCATTTAATTACTCGAATGTTCAATATTTATTTTGCTACTACATATTCTAATTGTGAAATGTTGCAATGTTAATCCATACTACATAACTTTTGCAAACATTTCATCCTTTTGACCTAAAACTCTTTGTAACCCCATATACTTGCTACACCAAATGAACCTTTAAAAATAACCTTTTTCCATTTGAAACAACACAATTACCTTAGTGCACATCTCAATCTCTTCAACTCAACTCCACATATGTATGCATTTGCGAAAGAACATGTGAAAAATCAATGCTTAAAGTCAACTTCTAATTCCTATAATCATGACTCATACATGGAGCTACAACCTTAATTGTGGAGCTACAAATATTGTGTATCCATGTTCCAATTATCCTTAACATCAATTTCAAGAAAAATCTTCCAATCATTTTCTCAAAATTCAAAAGGCTCCTTTCCTCCTAACTACCTCAACTACCAAATTTGATCATATCTAGTTTCACTTTATGCATTGTACTTCCACTTTACACAATTTTAGTAGCATGTGAAGAAAGAATGATCTTTGTTTCACCCACTTTTTTTTCTTTTTTTCATTTGAAAAAACACATATTATTTCTAGATTTAATGAATATCAAAACTCCAAGAACAAAATATTTTCAAACATTGCAAAAAAACAAGGAGAGGGTGGGGGAAAAGGGGGGGGGGATATAAATCAAAAGAACATTAAGAAAAAATTCTTAGAAAATGATTGGCCTCATGACTTAATTTTAAGCATGTGTTTTTGAGCTCACACCGAATGAAGCAACACTTGGCTTACAAAAAATAGTATAGAAATGAAAAGTAAAACAAATAGGGATTCACTTTTTACAACAACAACCATGAAACAATTACTTATTGTATCTAACTCTTATGCACTTATTTTTTGCATGTCATTTCTATGACACAAGGAAACAAAAAAAGAGATTGAAACCCCATAATCTTTCCCCCCTTCATAAGTGATTCAACTTCATTTTAATAGTAGTACATTTACCATTTCAACAT
>Ga0209208_10008720_pt1 | contig 13468 bp, 11 predicted proteins | sample S1TSphfallax_3_FD_187694 | JGI IMG/M metagenome (GOLD analysis project Ga0209208, IMG submission 187694) | Host-associated microbial communities from peat moss isolated from Minnesota, USA - S1T2_Fd - Sphagnum fallax MG (SPAdes) (version 2) | ecosystem: Host-associated > Plants > Peat moss >...
GGTTGTTGGAAAAGAAAAGTTTTTTTAAAAAACCAAAAACATGAACCAAGGAAATATTTGGTAGATTGTAGTGTGTGCATGTATATGTAATGGATATATTTGGTGTAATAAAATGATTACATTATCCTTCACATCAATGCCTATCCCGGCAGCGAACGCAACGGGTACACGCTAGTCACATTGATCCAAACATTTTGATCAAAAAGCTCAATGACCTTAGCTTTGGTTTGTAAAAGTAGGTTTTTGAATTCAAGTTTCAAGCTTGTTATCAATTAGGAAAATTAGACATATCAAATCCCTTGTAAGAAAATGTGAAATACCTTGAACCCAACACACCTTGACAGGTGACCTGCTACGAACCCAAAATTTCACACAATCATTTCATGCAAGCTTTCACACACAATCATGCCATGCAGGTGTGGAAGATGATCAATCATGGGTGGTATTGGTGGATCAACCAACAAACATGCAAGACATAAAATGGGCACAAAACACAACCTTTCAAAAAGGGATAGAACTTTCATTTTCCTTCTACTTTATAAAGTTAACACATCATGGCTGGTTTCTGTCTGATGAGCAATTTTTTCCCATTATAATGCCCGCCACCTAAAGAAATCAAGAAGTGCCCAAATTGTTGGAGAGGCAGAGGAGTGGACTACCTGGAGGTGTGGTGATAGATCCCAAATCCAATGCCCAGCTTCATTACTTTGGTGGTCACACAAACAAAACAGCTCCTCTTGTACATCAGGAGACACAAATCTCGCATTTGGCACATAACCCATGTCGCTCATTTACCCAGACAATCTAAGTAGCTCTGCACAGGTTTCAGGCATTTGAGAATGTCCGTGTTCATCCACTACAAATCCATGTAGACCTTACTATTCATGTCAATCCAGGTGCATCCAGCTGCTTCTTCACATCCCTTTTTCAACCTCTCAAAGCTTCACACTTCCCCTCGGATCCTACTTGCCACCAGCAGTGTACATGTTTGATACATGTTTGGACAGTTTGCCACCACCAATTGTGTATACATGGCTGATACAGTTGCATTGCCTTCTGCCCTTGCCCACATTTCACATGTCCCAGAATAATGGTACTCCAAGAGACGGCATTCGGTGTGGAGGTCTGGTTGAACACTTTCCAAGCATCCTCAATGCTCCCACAGTTTGCATACATGTCAACCAGGGTACTACACACATAGACATTGGATTCACATCCACTTTGCATGATCAATCTATGAATGTGTCTACCCTCTTCAAGACCTTGTAAACTTGCATGTGCATTGAGGGCTTGAACAAAAGAATAAATCATTCAAAGTTATGCCCACTTGTTGCATTTGGTGAAAAAGCTCCAGTGGCTGAAGTCTTGTGCTGCATGGTCTTAACAAATCTTGCAAGTCTTGCATTCCAGTCGAAGTGTAAAGACTATGGTGCCATTGCTGCAAGTTTTGCTGGCACCCAGTGGGGAGGGGTTCAATCTACCATCAAGCAAGAATAGCACCTGCATATCTTCTTATGTTTGAAATGAGGCTGCCTTGAATTTCCCCAGAATCAGAAATCCAAATCCAGAATAAAGGAACTGCCCATTCCAAGAACAAAAATACTGATTTGCTACCCTAAAAGGCCAAACCCTAAAAAGGAATGTAAGAATGGGTCCCTAGAACTCTAGAACATTCTAGAACTTTGGGTCCTATTATGCACATTTGGGGCCTGTAATAGGCCTATAATAGACACCTAGTATCTAATACAGGACACAAAGCCTATAAGGGGCAGCACCAAAATGTGTGTCTGGGCATCATCCATCTTTTTCTCAAAAGATGGAAAAAACCCAAGTTCTCAGTTTTGCTATATAATCATGGTAACTAAAAAAATCAAATACCCTGATATTATAAACCCTACCCTTCTGGGCAGTCTGGGGAAAAAAAAACATTCAGGCCTTGGACAGCTTAGGAATTTTTTTTAAAAACAATTTGGGCAGTTTGAAAACACATTTGGGCAGCCCAGAAGCTGTAGTGGAATTGACAAATTTGACAAAATAGCCAAATAGAAAAATAAGAAAGTGGAGTTGGCAATTGGGAATGAGGACTCGGCAATATATATCCATTTGAGGATTGGATATACCCATAGTTCATGCCCCTAACATTAGCCTAGGCCAACAATGACCAAAAAAAAACATAGATAGGCACACAAAATTCCTACAACCAATGAGGTGAGGTAGTATACCCCCAAGGGGCAAAAGTTTTTTCTTTTCTTTTGGGGAAGGTGTTGGACTTTTGTTATTCTCAATGTGTTCCCATTAAGTTCTTATTATGTTCCCTTCAAGTTTCCAACATGTTCCTTGAGCTCACAATGTGTTCCCCAACATGTTACCAATAGCTCCTCACTTTATCCCATATTCTTTACCCAAAGTTCTACTCTTGTAACCTGTAAAGGTTATGAGTAGATTAACAAAAAAGAAATTATAACATATCTATTTTGAGACTATCCAAAGCTTGATTTTATCTTATTTTGTGATGCACCAATCAAAGACACTTATCACAAAAGAAAAAGAATTGAACTTTGGTGGTCACCACAACATATTAATATGAGTCATAATATACTACCAAAATTGATAGGTGTTGAATTGGCTTGTGTGTAGGTGTGTAAAAAAAAATGTTATGGTTGACGAAGTTGTTAGATTTAGTGGTTTGAATTTTTCCACTTAGTTATTATCTTGAGTGAACTAAAAGTTGGGTTTGGTAGGTTTGTGAGAATTTTAGAGAACCAATGAAAATGATAAAAAAATAACATTATTTTCCAATGTTTTGTAAAACATGGTTGTGTGTGTAGGCCTAAAAATTAATATTTTTTAGCTTAATCAAATTGCCTTTTTTTCCTCCCCCACAAGAAGGAAGGTGGGCATCCCTCCAAGTTGGGGATCCATGTGGAATTGCACCAACTCAAAGTTTCAAAAGGATGTTTAAAAATACATGATGATTTACATGCAAACCACACCCTTTTAGAATGTGACTAGATTGATGTTAAGCAATAAGAAAATGAAGTCATCAAATCTTTTGAAATAAAAAAAAACCTAGGACAAGATGACATAGCTTCTTTAATTGGATGGTCTAGACTATTAGATCATGAGAGGATTAGAAAAATATTTGAATGAAAAAAGATTCAATAAGCCAAAATCATTTAAGTATATTAGGTGATTAAGTAATCAAAAAAAATATGAAATAAAATTAAATAAGGTGAGGAGACAATGCCTTTTATTCTTTGCAAATGCTTGTTCAAATACATAATGGTGAATTTGTATAAATTGAAGGATTGAACATTTCATAATAGCAAGAATTTCATTGATATTCACATTTTTGTTTTTGAAAAGTTTTTTATTCCATGCATATCAAATGCTTGCAACATTTCAACATGAAAAAAATTTCATGGTTTCATTACATGAGTTGATATTTTGGTATTGAAGCTTAATTAGAAAATAAATGTGTTTAAATATTGAAAGTTAAATGAAGGATACAAAGCATGTATAAAATTTTTGAACCATAATGAAACAAGTTGGATATTAAATAATTGCATTCATTATTACTATTCATGGTTTTTTTATTGGAAATTTTAGTCAAAAGGGACCTGCCAATTTGGACAAGTTGATTTACACTAGGTGGTCTTTTTGACTAGCCGAACGTTGAATTATTTGACTAGTCATTTTGATTAGTGAATAGTGAACCATTTGATTGGTCAAATTTTTATCTTATATATATATTAGATTATTACCAAAACTAATATCTCTCCATAGGTAAGTAGATAGGTAAGTAGTATATAAGTTTAAGTAGGTTGTAAAAAGGTAAGTAAATAGGTAGGTGGTAACCTAACCTAACCTACCTAACCCTTTAAGCATGTAAATATTAGGATTTGAACCTTTCACCTCCACAATGATAATCCAAGTCTTTATCAATGGACTACATTTTTCAAAGATAATAAAACTTGTCAAATTTTTTATTTAACTTGTTTATTTCACATCATTAATTATGTAGGCAAGTAAGAAAATTAAATAACGTAATTTGTAACTATCTTTGCTTATTAGGTAATATAGAAAGTCCTATTTGTCTAAAATACCATTATCCATTTTGACTAGGATGTCATTTTGCTTTGTCCAACTTGATTAAATGTCCTAGTTAACTAATAGCCATTGACCATTTTGACCAAGGTGGTCATTTTTTGTCCAGTTTGACTATATATTCGATTTGAATATGTCACTTTAATTAAGTTCATAGTCAAAAAAATACACATGTCATTCAAGTCCCAAGCCTTTAGTCAAAATGTACATATGTCCATTAGTCAAAAATGATTTGTTAATCAACTTGGACCTTTTGAAAAAGCATGAATTGTGATAGTGATTGTGCAAAGGTGTGTAGTTCACCTTTGATTTTATCACAATTGACACATATTTCAAAATATTCAAACTTTTCAATTCAATGGTTGATCATATGCACTCTTTTATATATCTTATAAAAAAGTTATTTAATTCGTTTGTGAAGGATTTACTTCCTTAAGTACTTGAAAATATTTGGTCAATTTACATTAATAACAAGACATGTATTTCATTTAACATATAATGCAATGGTAATATTGTTTTTATTATGAATTAAACAATAATGATCATGGATGGAGAAACAAAATAATAGCACAACCTTTTTCTATGTAAACCATGATATACATGACTATAACAATTTACTACTTGCATAGGAACCACAATAAAAAAAAAATGTTCTTTAAACAATGGTTGATTTTGAAGTTTTAAGTTTCATTTTAGTGGGATGTATATAATCAATGTTTTGACCATGTGACCTTTAGATAATTAGAAGGTGTTGATAAGTTGATTGTGAAAATAATATAATTTATAAAAAGACATCAAAATCATAACAAATGATTTACCAAAAAAACATTTTAATATTTTGTACACATGAGGAGGTTGGCAATCATTATGAAAAATCTTCCTTTCAACAATCCATTCATCTTCATGAAAAGGCTTTCTCACCTTTGTAACAATAATTAATTGCAACTAAATCATAATACATTTAATTAATCGATCCAATATGTTCACTATCATGGCATCATATTTAACTTAGAACACAACCATATTCATGAATTTAAATTTGGATGTAAATATTGATGTTAACCTCATGATAACATTTGAAATAAAAGAGGGGTCAAATCTTAAAGCAATTCATGTGTGAAATAATGATTGTAAGACTCGCCATTTTTGATGAATCATTTGAACCATATAAATTCATTTAATGTGCATTCAAAATCTAGAGGTGGTGGAACAACACAAAACCCATCAATGAACCAATTTGCAAGGTAGAACTTCCATATAAATGCAATGGATTATAATGTTAATATTGACTTATATGTGATAAAAAGAAAACACCTTAACCCAAATTGCATCAAATTGTTGCATGTAATACTTTTCGAAGAAGTTGATGTTGAAGGATCAATAAGTGCAACAATCCATTTTGAATGCATTGCAATTAGTTGGAAATCATATTGTTGAACATCTAAACCCCCAAGGAGATTAGGTTGCCTTAGTATTTGAACATTCCAACATGAAAAGTATCAATTGGTGGTGGCATTTTCATCAAAGCAAGAATTGTTTTAAATAATGTTCCACAATATTGCATTAATCTTTGAAACCATTTTGCTTTGGGCAAAATTACGAAAGCTAAATACCATAGTTTGTTTGCCACATAACTTTTTGCAACACAAATTTAACAACCATACATTTAAAAAATATTTTGAAATCTATTGATGTATGGACCTATAAAATATTTTGATCATTTCATTCCAAGAAATACCCACTTGTATGTCTAACGTTGATTCATCGTCACCAAGTATGAGCCACTTGCAAAAGATGTTAATAGGTTGAAACATTGATGTACAAAGTGCCTAAAAGAATTATAAATGATTTATTCTCATTTAATTTAAGACCAAAAATTTCTTTACAAAATGCAAAGATCTCAAACATTCTTTTATTATGTGATAAATCAAAAACATAACAACACATGCCATCTACATAACCTTTATAGATAAGTTTTTCCTTGAGTTAACCAAATATTAATTTGTGAGTGTGTCATGTCACAAGTGAGAGGTTCAGTTGTAACCAAGAAAAGCAAAGGGGGATAACCATGTCTAACTTTAGAATATATATATATTAAAATCATAAGAGAAAAAACCATTTATAATCAACTTTGTAATTTATTTGTTGTTTAGTGTGAGGAACCAAAAGATAAAATAAAACCACAATTTTATCTTCTCATAAAAGCTTGTAAAAACCTTCTACAAATAGAGTCAAATAGATTTTCAATGATTGCAAGAAAAGCAAATCTAGGTTTTTGAAAATTATGCATGTAATCTTGGACTTCCAAAAAAGTGATTATATTTTCATTGATGTTTCAACTAGGATTGAAGCAAATTTTATCATCCAAAACAAACTTTGTGCATAACATTATTCATTTATTTGGCCATTGTTTTGGCTATAATTTTGTAGTCTACACAAAAGAGAAATTGGTTCATAATTTTTTATTTGCTTTCTATCTACTTTTTTATATATGAGAATGATGATGCCAGTGCGCATGATAATGACAACTCTTTCCTATGAAGACACTCATCAAATAAATCCATATAAACATTTCTAATGTTAGGTTTTAAAAGAGTGTAAAATTCAAATGGAAAACCATCAATACCAAGTGCCTTGCCATTGGATAATTTTAAAAAACTTTTCAACATCTCTTCTTTTAAAACTTTCCTATAACAAAACTTTTTTTCCTCATCAATAAATTGTGTATTCATAGCATTAAGAAGAGAAACTTGTTTTTTTTGTTCTTGTTCTATTGGCTTAACTTGCTACAAATGCGAATTGAAAATAATGGCCTCATGCATAATATCTTAAATATTAGTGATCACACCAAAACCAATTTCGATCTTTAGTGACAGATGATCTTTGAGCTTTAGCTTTTATGAAAGAAAAATAGTAGGCAAACTGAATCTTAATTCTTTGTGACAATGATCGAAACTGAAAGTTTTGAGAATTCAAAGAACTGATCTCAAGACCAAACCAAAGGTTTCATAAAAACCCAAACCCAAAAAAAAGAAAAAAGAAAAAAGAAGCTAAAACCCTAAACCCTAAACCTGTGATCATGGTACATGCCCATCCATTCATTGGTGCTTAGTCTCTTCTTCCCTATTGGTAGAGCCATCAAATTGATTATGATCATAGCCATGGGTTTTGGTTCATCCCAATTCTTTGCCAAGAGTTATTATTCTTCTTGGCAACATACCTACCTGAGCTAGATGCATGAATAGTGATGCATTTGAGATTCTTCATATAACACTTGTAGCTATTTGTCATCAGTGTACAAACCAAAATCAAGTTGACAATCAAATAAATGCAACTTTGGATGCACCCACCAAGAACAATAATGAAAATGAGATAAATGTAACTAACTTATACACAAAGCACATGAACCCAAGTTTTTAGTCATGGCTTTAAAATGAACAACCTGTGCCATTTGGCTCAAGTATATCAAAGTCCTTGCGAGGTCACCCATACCAATGCTATTGCAATCAAAGTGGGCTTAATTTCATAGTTCTTATATAATAACCCAATTGTGAAAAAGTTATTTAAATTTTTGAAAAACTAATTTCCAAAAAACAATGATTTTAAAAATTCAATAACTTTCATTCCATTGTACCAAAAATTGCAAAACAACAAACATGTATACTAGCACATGGAGGGGTTTCCAACAATACAAAAGGCTAAAGGGGCAACCCATGGTTTGGGAACATTACAACATGGTAATGTCCAAACAAACAAGTTTGCCCCAATCACATTTGTGAAGATTACTTTTGCATATATTTGATGCAATTGAAATTCATCATAAGGAAACAAGTTTAATATCTAGAATCCCTACCTAGAATCCTAGCCTTGCACAACTTCCTCCATTCCTTTTTAATTCCTCATAAATTAAAAACAATTCTTTCATTCATTGTAGTTCATCAAGGGGGCAAGGCTTTAATAAAGAGTGTGCATTGATAAAATCCAAACTAGCTTTTACCATGAAACACTCTTTCATATCACACTAGAACATTGGTTTACAAGACAAGCTTCAAACTTGGTTGCCAAACTTGCTATGATAGATCTTGCTTTTGCCATAATTGGCTTGACTACTTATTGGTTTAATTGGTACATCCAAAATTACATTCAATTTTAAACAATTCAATAAGTTCAATTGCCATCTAATTAACTAACTTGACATGCCATTTTGGAAGATTTCAATAATTTTAATCTCCTTCTCTTACAAAACAAAACTTCTCATTTTCCCTTTGCAAGTTGATCAATGGCCTACTCTCCAAAGCTTTTGATAGTAAACCCATTGATTGCCTACTCTCTCAATCTTTGCTTCAATCTTCCCTTACAAGAGATATGGCGATAGTTTCTCCTATAGGTTATTTTGTGGAACAAAAGTTTTAAAAAAAAATAGAAAGATTTTGTAAACCACATTATATGACATAATTGATCTAATGAATTTCTTTTTGAATTTTTCATTTGAAATTGGTGTCTATAATATATAGATCTTGTTATTGAAGGTCAAATTTTCTTGTGGTTGATCAAGAGATTTTCAGGGCATTTTTTTTTCTCTAGACCTTATAATTGAAGATGAATTTTTCTGGTGGGTGATCTAGAGATTTGTGGGTCTTTTTGTTTTTTTTTTTCTTCAGAGAAGTTGGGTGGGTTTTTTTCACAATTGGGAAGAATTGTAGCTTGTGTTTTTGTTTTTTTGACAAAATTTGTTGTTTCTTTTACAAAACAATATAGAGAATTTTTTGGAAATAGAAAATTCTAGTGCAAATTGGACAACGTACATAATTTCATCAATTTTTCGATTTCACAAAATTGGGGGAAAAAAAACCAAAAAAACACACAACTTTGATTGTAGCAGAGTAGAAATTATTAGGGTTGTGAAATCCTTCTTTTACTTAGGGTTTAAAATTAGTGCAGTTTCTTTGCGTGGGAGGGGGATTGCTGTTCTCTCGAGGTTGCGTTTTGGTGCTTTGTTTTTGTGTCAGATTCTTGTCGCGACGATGCGTCTTGGTGCTCTGTTTTTGGTGAGATTGTTGGTGTGACGAGAACCTTTTGCATGTTTTTCTGGTTCCGTTTGTGAAGCATTCTCTTTCGTGCTTTTGTTGCATGTCTTTTGAGTGTATTTTGGTCTCTGGAACCGCAGGTTTGAGTAGTTATTGTGTTTTCTGTTCCCTGTAGGTGTTTTTCCTCTTTGGACTTCTTCTTCATCTTCGTCTTCGTCATGAAGCTTCTTGTAATTGATCAATGAGAGTGTGGGATTTGCGAAGGATGCTGTGTTTTTGAGTTCTTTGCTCTTCGTGGAATCGAATGACAGGAGTAGTAAGCGTGTAGATGTTGTGAGGGAGAGGGGAAGTAGTAGTAGCAGGGATCCCGAAAAAATAGCAGTGAAATAAAGAATGGAGACGGAGAACGCAGTGATGAACAATGGCACAGCTCCCACAGGAGGCGGAGGAGCTCCAACAATTGCAGTCGCAACAACAACAACAACGCCTGCGCCGCGACTCAAAGATCATACCTTGGAATCTCTCAAACTTGAGCATCAATTGGTGAAGGTGATTGTTTCAATTGGATTGCATAAAGGTCTTGTGGATGTGTCTAAGGATGTTGTTCTTCTCGTTGTTGAATTTTGCATGGTTTCTTTCAGAAACTCTTTTGTTGCTTGTTTCAATTCCTGGCTTGGAACCTTGATGGTCTTTTGAATTGTCTCCTGGAGTTTTGTTGCAAGGAATAGGTCTACATGCATAATTGATGTGATTTTCTAGTTTTAGGGTTATCTTTTGGCACCATCTTGTTACCATGTATGCTGTGGGGTTTTTGGTGTTTTTCTTATTGTGATTCTTGAGAAATTCTGTCTTTGTAAGAGTCTCATGCCAAATTCCCCACCTCAATGTGGAAGATGTGAAATGTTTTTCTTGAGAATGGGACTGTACACTGCTGGATATTCTTCTACTTGACAGTTGCAGTGACATGTGTTTGTAGTCTTCAAACCTAATGTGCACCTGCAATGGTGGTTGTCATCACTGGAAGTTCCTAGTGGACACATTGCTATAATTTTGCTCAGGGAGGAAACTAGCATTGGTGAAAGAAGACCTATGCTCCATCTTGCCATAGTTTGTCAACTGGTTGCAATGTTGCAGTATCACTGCTTAGCTCGTGCATATGTGCAAAGGGCGGCAGTTTACATAACCCAAGGCTTTGAGCACTCAAGTGCAGCCTTTAGTGCATTGTGACAAGGTGTTTTTTGGGGGATTGATTGGTTGCAAAGGTACCTTATGAGCACTTGAAGAAGGTGATGCGCATTAGCACACGACTGGTAGAGAAGGAGGTCAATGCAGTAGTTGCAGGAGTGGCAGATGTTGTTGACAAGGACATGTCTAAAGAGGAGGTGGTGCAGCATCTCACTTCTCTGGTGTCCCGCTTGCAAGGCCTTAAGCGCAAGGTATGGGGTCACTGATTAAACTGGTCACACCAAGTGTTGAAACTCTCAGGTCTTAGCTTTTCAATCCTCTCAACTACATTAACCTTTGTTATAATCTATAAAGGTACGGACTCTTGGTCAACAGTCACACAATTACTCCTTCCTTGGCTATATGTTTCTGATGATAAACTGGTGTTGGTTGACAGAGTGTTTGAAGCTATTGCATCACACATCCCAGACATGTGTTGTCTTGTGGCTAGTTTATTGAGACTGCCTACTTTTGGATCAACCCCACACAGCTTTCTGTGTAATGAAAACAAGCCAAGAACAGATTCATGGGATTTATCACAGTTGTGTTGTTGTCGCAACTCTCCCTCTTTGGTGTTTTCATGAGATTTGTGGTTGGGTTGGCAGCTGGATGAGAGCAACAAGAGTGAACAAGCACAGGTGCAAAGGTGTCGTGCTAGGCTTGACCACTTGAGCATGCTGCAGCAGCTGGGATCCAAGGATGATCATGCAAGCTGGAACAATGTGAGGGTTGAGCGAATTCTTGTGGACTATATGCTGCGTTCCTCCTACTATGACACTGCCACAAAACTTGCTGAGGCCAACAACCTCCAGGTTACCCTATTTTTTTGTTCTTGCTCCATGAGGTTCAATTTTGCATCTTATGTTTGCTAAGACCAGAAGATTGTAAAATTGCTTAGAAATAGGACACATTGTCAGTGGCAATGTGATTGTTGCTTGGTAGTTATCAAGTTTAGTGTATGGGAAATGAGAGCCACTTTGTGGTGAACTATGTTTCTTCTTGTTGTGGCTGATCCTGTTTTTGGGGGCTGCAGGATCTAGTGGACATTGACATATTTGTAGATGCCCGCAAAGTGGTGGATGCACTTCTCAAAAAGGACTGCTCAGAGGCCCTTGCATGGTGTGCTGAAAACAAGTCAAAACTCAAGAAAGGAAAGGTAGTTGTGAAAGGTTTAGTATGAGGGTGCGCTCCTATGTTTCAGGATCAATAATGGACTCAACATCCATGAACATAATAACACTGTTGTGTAGTTTGAAAAAGTTCAGCTGCAAGCTTTTTCATTGTCACTCTTTAGATGTTTTAAAAGTGGTTTGGGGGTTTCTGTGTAATGTCTTTACAGAGTAAGTTTGAATTCAAGCTGAGGCTGCAAGAATTTATAGAGTTGGTGAGAGGGGAGCGGATGATTGAGGCTATAATGTATGCTCGCAAGTACCTGGCTTCATGGGGTGCCACCAACATGAAGGAGCTGCAGCAGGCCATGGCCACCCTAGCTTTCAAGAGCAACACTGACTGCCCAGGCTACAAGGTCTTTTCTCTCCTCTTTGGAGGTTTGACCCTCCTTGTGTCCTCATCCTCATGTTTGCTTTGCAGAGTGTAGAGGTTGATGCCAATGAATTCAAAGCTTGGTTGGTGCTAAGAGGTGACCCTGTTGGTGCAGATGTTGTTTGACATACAGCAGTGGAACAACTTGATACAGCAATTCAAGCAGGAGTTTTATAAGCTCTATGGCATGACTTTGGAACCTCTCCTCCATATTCACCTCCAGGCTGGCCTCTCAGCTTTGAAGACGCCGTATCCCCATACAGAGAATAGAGTGATGCTCAAGATGTAGACATGGAAAGAGTGATGTGGATGTGATTGGTAAATGTCAGACTCAGAACTCTTTTTCTGTTGAATGTTTGTCAAATCTTCCATCTGTTTTGTTCAGGTTGGCATTACACCTACAATGCTCTCTGAGATACAGGATTGTGCATGAAGTTGTGTCTGGGACTTAGAATGGTGTGTTGTGCATCACTCTACACCTGTGAAGTACTCTTTGAACTGATTGAGTTCCCTTGAGAAACAGGAAAATGGATGGAGGCAACATGTGATGATATGGAATGTCCTTGTACCACACAGTAGGTAGTACATATATAGCAAATCTCCAAGTGTCTTTTGCTAGTGAATTTTAGTTGTGCATCCAAGGGGATGAATTACCTTGACTCATACATGCCATCAGATTTTGTTATGAGGAAGGGTGCACAAAGGAGGACCCACTGTCACAGGAGACATTCCGGCAGCTGGCAGAACCACTACCTTTTGCAAAACACTTTCATAGTAAGCTAGTGTGCTATATTTCAAAGGAGCTCATGAATGAGGACAACCCACCTTTGGTGCTGCCAAATGGCTATGTCTATAGCCGCAAGGTGTCTGTCTGCCCTTTACCATGTTGTCTTTATGATTGGGTTGTGATCATTCTATCAGACATGATTGCAAACCTGTCTTTGACTCTGATATTCTCACTGGCTGTGGTTTTTATATTATGATCTGGGATTCCACAGGATGCTGAATCTGTCCTGTTAAATGTGGTGCAAAATCCAGGCCTTGGAGGAGATGGCAAAAACAAACCAGGGAAAAATTACATGCCCGAGGACAAATGAAGTCTGTAACTTTTCAGATCTTGCAAGGGCATACATATCTTGATGCTTATTAGAAATAACCTCTTTCTGTGTCTTCCTGGGGAGCTCAAATCAGGAGTTGACTGCATTGCAAAATTCTCAACATGGTGTAAAATCTCTGCCTCTTGTCTCTCAAGGTTACCTTCAATCGCCATGCAACCAACAATTTGATCACTGGTGTGAATACTCATTTAGTTTCAGCGCTCTTTTGATGAATAAGTTTCAAATAAATGCAGGTGTCTATTCTATAGCTAGGAATTTAGTGAGAGTTGCTTTGTGCAATGTGCAATTCTCATCTGAAAGTCACGATCAATTTATGGGCCAAGGGTGGTGGTGATTATTTACCTTTTAGGTTACTGGAAATGCAATTGAATACTAGACCTCTGGATGAGGTTCACAAATGTCTCACTTTCAAAAGTAGTTGATCCAGATCCAATGCATCAGAAATCTGTG
>Ga0209208_10008721_pt1 | contig 13465 bp, 6 predicted proteins | sample S1TSphfallax_3_FD_187694 | JGI IMG/M metagenome (GOLD analysis project Ga0209208, IMG submission 187694) | Host-associated microbial communities from peat moss isolated from Minnesota, USA - S1T2_Fd - Sphagnum fallax MG (SPAdes) (version 2) | ecosystem: Host-associated > Plants > Peat moss >...
TTACCAACATGACATCTGTCGAGTCGGACTTTTCGATCCTGAAATGGGAGTTGGATGAAAATCGCACGGCGCTCATGCACCTATCACTTGAAGGAGTCTTCCAAGCCAAGCAACACCTTGTCATGTAGACGCTTCTGCGTTGAACACAACGAAATCAAATACAACACCATGTGTCGTCTCAAAACTAAGCTAGTTTTGTTAAAATTTAGATTTCTAAAAACTTATGAAGCCTGGGTTTATCCCATGTACCACCTTTTCATGGATTGAAAAGGATGATGATCTTGTCGAAACAATTCGAGTAAGTAAAGCTGGTTATGCAAAGCCTTTTAAACTCACATGAGATGCCCATAATTGGAACTTCAAATCCATGACATCCAATTGAAAGCAAGAAATGCAATCCATGTCCAAGTATCTTGAATCAAAAATGATTCATGGCTAGTAAATTTGTAATCATTTAACTTTTTTTAACATTGTTTTCCATCATGCATTTGAATTATGACATTTTTCTCCTTTTGGTCACTAGGCTTTGAGACACCACAAAAAAGGCTTTGTAATGGACACAATCTGGTTAGCATTTCAACATTGACATCCTTTCAACCATCACCATGCGGCAAAGGTTGTATAAGTTGTGCCAATTTATTGAAAAAACATGGGCATTTTTTATGATTCTTCTTCAAGCGAAAGTGCAATTTAAAGGATAATGTTAAGCCATTATAGCTTAACTTGTGGTGGGAATTTTTTTTTTATTTCAATAACATTTTGTATTGTGTTCATCTTATATAAAATTTTGTAACTTTATTTCATTTTCATTTGGTGCAATCCCAATTTGTAATACCTTGCCTTATCACCTGAGACAATATTCCAAATGCATGCCTTGTTCAATCCACCACAAATGGGTTAAATTAAAACAAAACCAATTAATAATACCTTCATCTTTAAGTGCAAACATCAACTATAGGCATGCCCCATTATTTTTTTCAACCCCATGTTCCAATACCTACATCTAACGTGTTGTGTAACTTCACCAAAAGCCCCCTTTGATTTAATAGGTTTTGATTATGCAAGTATTGCAAAAACTTGTTCCCTCATCATGTAAAATTATAAATAAATAATTAAAAGGCTTAATAATATATTATATTAATATCATAAATTATAGTATTTAAACATATTGTCAACTATTATAGAACAAAACCTATTAACAAAAAAATAGTATTGAAGTTTTTGTATTAAAAATATAGATTATACTACTAATGCAAATAATAATAATAAAATTTACATTCAAAAATTCTTCAAATTAACCCTAAACTCTCTTTTTTCTCAATTTTTTCATGTGGCACCAAAAGTGGTGATCATTCACAAGAAAATTTAGCCAAATCTAACTACAAGACAAATAGACAAGTAAAAAATATAAGGATCTATTACATGTTGACCAAACATTAAAACTTATTAGATAAATAGGGAAATTTCAAATGAAGAAAGGTTAACAATTTAATATTTTTCTTCATCAAAATGTGGCAATTTATTTGGAAATTTTCCAAATAGTTCCCTTGACCATGTTGCAAAATGGTGCACTTCTACCACAGAAGAAATTTTGCACAAACCTTACGTATGGGTGAAAGGATGAAAAAATGATCTAATTGCGCCAAGGTTAAAGTCCTTTCCAAGGACTAAATTTTCCACATGGCAATTTTCTATTGGTTTGTAATGCATTTTTCACATAGTTTTTTTCAAATTGAATATCAAATTTGAAACCAAATATGACATATAATATGATACAAATTCAATTTTTTCATCAAGCCTTACATTATAATCAAATCTATCATTTTACTTTGAATCATGATTACAAATTCAAAACTATAATAATGATTAAGGATCTTCAAGTATCAAAATCTAAAAAGGCATATATATAATTTTTGAAACATGGTGAATTTTCATGAAAATTTTGAAATTGCAACTTTAAAAGTATAACTTATTTCAAAAACTAAACGAAATTATATATATAATGTTCCCATGGTGATTTTTCAAATTTTCAAAAAATAATTTTAAAGGACTATCCACAAACTTTGTGGCTCCTTTTTTATGTTTTCACCCATATGCATTCTATTAATTTTGAATCAACGTACTAAAATATCATTGAATTGCAATTTGAATTTTATTCTCATTAGTAACAATATTTTAAAATTTAGAAAAAGGCATTTTATTCAAAAAATAAACAAAAATATAAATTTACATTCGAATTGATTCAAAACCATTATTTTAAAAATTAATTCTAAATCCTCAACCCTAAGTCCCAATTATATCACAATGTTGGATTACATTTTATAAAAATAATCAATTAATCAAAATTAATATTTATAATTTCAATATACATTATTTGAGACATTTCAATATTAAATTATATTAATATTTTAGAATTTAATGTCAATAAACAAATAATACCCTACATTTTGGATTTGAACTTTATTTATGTTTGTCTTCAATTATAACATGGAGGTGTATGTATAATTCAATAATTGTTAAATTTCATTATAACATGGGTGATTGTTAATTTGACACAATAACACATTTATTGAAAAACTCAATGTTATGGCAAGAAGACAAAGGGAAAACAATACCCTCATTAGAAAGCTAGGTATGTCATATTGCAATACCCATTTGTAATCATTTATTATGAACATCAAAAAAACAATATTCACATCTTCAACCTAAAATCATATCCTACATTTCATAATGCATTGCCTTCTTATATAAATGCACTTCTTCACTATGAACATGATTACATTTGTCAAACCTAAAATTGAAACCCCCAATGTAAACCCATGTTCCATTACTTACATCCATCAAAACAAATCATTATTATAATGACAAAGGAAAGGACAATATCCACATCAAGTGATAAAAACCCCCCATTAAAAGGAATGGGGAATTAATAGTACCCTCATTTAACGTATTAAGAAATCATTTTGACTCATGAAAGATGTGAAATTATATGCAATACTCGTATTGGTACATTTTAACCTTTAATGTATTATACCCTAATCCTTTGCAAGGTCTACATGTAAGACCTTAAATGCCATAAACGACAAGATGGGTAAGCATTACATGCATTTTCAATTGGTGATTATTAAACAACTAACTTGTAATACTTGTAACATATAGAGTGGTAGATTAGTTGGAAATGATGTAAGTATGCAATATCCACCTTTATATGACATTGGAACAATGTGTTCATGTTTGGCATTTCTAAACAATATGTGTAATATAACCTTAGTAATTAGAACTCAAATGGTGAATGAAGGTTTACTTTTCAAGCCTTAGATGTTCATTGATACAAAATAATTGTATTTTTTGACATTATTGTAATATCATGCACATTTAAGTAATGAAATTTTAATATGGGGGATAAATACAAATGGTTTTGTCTTATCTATTTTTATTCATGAACATTTTTTTAATAGATATTGCCATGTTCTAACATCACCTCATGTCAATCCTTCATCTAACGAATTCAAATTGCCAAGTCCATCATTGATGTAATGAAACACCATGCAAGGATGCATGATTTTGGAAAGGTGAACACCTTGCACATTTGTTGCAACCACACCCAACAATGATTTGACATGGTCTATGAATTGAACTCCACCTTCTTTGACTTCATTGATGATTTCTTGCATTATGTCACCCAATTGAACAATTGTTTTTTTTGTGAGGGCAAATGAATTTGAAGGTTGGTTATGATCCTTTTTTTCTTTGACACTAGGGGAAATATCATTGGTGTCATAAGCCCACACATGTCAATAACCCATCTTCAGAATGTTCTTCATCAACCTCCCCTTCATCAGATTTATTGTCATAAATGTGCAAATGGGTAAGGTTCACAAACATCGCAACAAAACCTTCATGGTCATATCCATACCATGTTCGACAATATTGAATAATATATTTTTTAATGAAATCGATACATGTTATAAAAACAACTTGATGTTTGTACAAGTTTCCATGCAACACCCATTCACATGTGCAACAAACATATTTGGTGAAAGGAAATGGGACATTATATGTCATATTTGGATGTTATTGGTTTTGTACCATCCATGCATGGTTAATTTTGTTTGAATCATCTATTTCATAGGTGATTCGATGACATGGGTGTGAGGGATCAATGTGGCATTTTTAATGTTCACCTTCACAATGTGTTCCACAACCTTATTTTTGATAAACCTATGTTTCTTCATTTCAGCCATGTACATGTAATATTTTACAATTGTTATTGTGAATCTTCACATTAACCAATCAATTTGTCAATTTTGAAGCCTTGTCATCTCCAAGGGAAACCAACATTTCAATGCCCTAAGGTAAGATTCAATGGATGCTTATGTGTCTTGGTTTGAATGTGGCATTTGTTAAAGACCCACCATCCACAAATCTATGACAAGATACATAATACCCAAATGGGATTGCTTAAATCATTAATGTTTTTACCTTAATTAAGGAATGGATATTTTGGGATACACACAACATGGTGGAACAACAATAATGGATTGAAAATGAAATCACATACCAAGTTGAAAATAATAGGTCCAAAAGTACCAAGTGCATGAATCATCAAACAAATGTTAGGTCAAGCTTTCAATGACCTTATTTCTCCCACAACTTGTGAAGATTTGAATGTTTTCACCCAATTCAATGGGCATGTACACGAAGAGCAAAGGTTTTCCAATATTGCATGATGCACCCCATTGTCCTTGATTTTTTCCATCAAATGTAAATGCCAAACCTTCAAAACATGCCATGCACAAAAGTAAATAGGCAATTATCCTTGCCCCACACCATCCTACTAACCATACATCAAATAACAATTTATTAGTATTTCAATTAATAAGATTATCTACATATGGAAAATGTGGGATGAGGTTTTGAAATGGTTCCATGTACATAACAACTAAAAAAAGGTGAAATGAAAGTAAATTTCAATATAATGCTCATAACTTTTGTGAAACATCATCAAAGATGAAACATAAAAGTTTCCACCTAGGTAACTTCCCTTGAAGTTTTTTTTTCAAAGGAGTAGCTCCACCAAATCATTGCATGTTTGGTGGCTTGTAATGATCCATGTGACTAGCATTCCAATGTGATGTGCATCAAACACTATTAATGTGAACAAATGAAATTTCACATCATTGGTGCCAAAGGTGGCATGCATTGAAATTGCCCCATTATGACCTAATGAAACCATGGATTGCAATTGACATGGGGTTTGTATCCCTATTGTGAATGGGCAAGAAGAAATCTTGTCCTTTTTCACCCCCACACATTGCAACTATTGTTTGATTTGATTACATTTCAACTACATGTGGCCATCTTAAGTTTGCAAGTGGCTTATTGCACTAATTAGTGGTTAATATTATTCATAAAAGTTACGTTCATTATGTTGTTCACTTATGAGTATATTTGAACCTTTTTTTAAAAAATCCAAATTGCTGATGTGGAAATTGAAATAGCCCTTAACTTTATTTCCACAATGCATTATAATGGGTGTGATTTTTTTGACATCTTTTCAACTATCAACATGGTACATGAATTGAACAATCAATTTTTAACATGTTCAAATCATTACTCATGAATTGCATTTTACAAGTCTTACCATATTTTATTAAAACACATGTAATAGTTTAAAAGCCCACATTTATATTGGAATGAACTAATGAATTTTTTCACATCTTTTGAATTATCAACATGTGCACATGAGTTAAACCATTTATTTTTAATATGTTAAAACCGATATTCACAAGTTGCATCTTGCATTTATTAAAATATATTTAAACACATGTAACTCAATGTTTTATAATTATATTTGAATGGTTTACTGAATTTTTTCACATTTTTTGAATTATCAACATCTTTACATGAGTTGAATCATCCACTTTGAACTTATTGAAAACATTATTCAAATGTTACATATTGCACTTATTAGTATATATTGAAACACATAACAATTTAATGTTTCACATTTATATTTGAATGGGTTAGTGAAATTTTTCACATCTTTTGAATTATTAACATTTGCACATGAGTAGGATCATTCAAATTGAATGTGTTAAATTCATTACTTACAAGTTGCATTTTGCACTCACCATAAAAACTAGGTAGGTCTCACATTTACATTTGAATGGGTTAGTGATTAGGTCAAATGTTCATGCATGCAAAGTTAGGATGCATGTAAATTTTTAAATACATTTTTTTCATATATTAAAAATTATCTAGTGCAACATGTGACTATTTGAAACGACTAAAATTTTTTTTAGTAAAAATGTCCTAATCAATTAATCTTTTTTTACCAAAATCATACAAGTTGCATATTAGTCAATTTTAACCCATTTCATTAAAAACCTAGTGAAATTGGGTAGTGGAAAAGGACAAGATTTTTTTTTTGTGATGGGACTTTTTGCAATTTCCATTAACCTCTTTCATATCTTTAAAATAAAACACATCATTTGACTGATTAAATGCCCATGTGCAAATGGAAATGTAAGAATTTTTGTGTAAATGCCAAGTCTTTTTATGTTTGTGATCCAAATAACTAATGTCTTGTTGCCTAATGAAATTGTCTATTATCATCATTTTTTTTTGCATTGATTATAACCCACCATTTTGCTTTATGTTTATCATATATTTGCATGATAATGTAGTCTAAACCCAATTTAGTCCAAATGTGGTCTTTGAGGGTTTGTGACATTTATGGGACAAAAAATGATGGTCACGTAATGGAATCAAGGCCATGTTGATTGCATGTGGGTTCACCATTGGCTCATGTATATGGTCAATGGTAGAAGATTATCTCTACCACCTTAGGTCGTGTGTATGTAATTGTTTTATTGAAAATTGAGTTAAACAACCTTGCATAATGGATTAATGATGGTTTGGGTCTCCGCAATTGTCCTATGATCCATACCCACATGCATACTTACAAAATGTGCAATTCAAGACCTAGGGTTGGGTAGGATACAAGATTGTTTTTAAAAACTACATAACAAGGATGAACAATAAAACATCATACAAAATATGGCCAAGGACATGGTTTTGGATTCTTGGCATTTTTGACATTTTCTTGTGGGGGTACCCACTTATAAATTGTTCCACTCCATCGGGAAATCTTCATGGCTTCATTCACCATCTTGAAAATTTGAAACATGTGCATGTGGGATGTATACATGTTCAATTTCAATTATATGTGCCCTTCCATGTCAAACATCCTTTGTCCAAACCAAGCCCATGTTGTTGAAGGGTGACCTCCTTGGGTTTTGAATTCCAACACATTGAAATTTTGAAACATGACCCATGTTTGAAACTAAATTTGAATTGATTGTACAAAAGAAGATGGTAAATTGGTGTCAATATCCAAAGACCTATACTTGCAATATTTTCAATTACATGTTAATTGTCATAAATTCCATATTAATGCGAAATGTACATGCTCCAAGTGATTAATTTGTATCCCTCATCTAAACCTTATATAATCATACACACAATACCCTATATGTTAAGTATGGAAAATATATGATATGGTCTATGGCCATAATTGTAAATTTGAAACTATGACATCCGCAAGTTTATTTTTAATCCATATTATCTTTGGATACTTTAAATGCGATACCCACATGATGGTCACCAAACCACACTATTTATGGGAGAGGAAAACGTAAATATTATGACATTAAATTCACATTATCTATGGGATAAAAAAATGCAATACTTGCATAACAATTTTTAAATGCACATTATATGAAGGTGACAAAATGCAACACTCACATTACGACTTTAAATCCACATAATTTATAGTAGAAAAAATGCAATATTTGCACGATAATTTAAACATGCACATTATATTTGGGTGACAAAATGTAATACTTGCATTATGACCTTAAATCCACACTATCTATGGGAAGCCAAAATGCAAAATCCATATGTCAAACATGGAACATTTTTAGTGGAATTTGATGATTATGTTAAATCATCTAAGGAGATTAATTTGCATGAATTAGGAACAAAACAAAACAATTTTTTTTTTTTAATGATGAAAAATGAATATCATGTTGTTGATGTTAAAGATGATGTCATGTTCAAAATAGTTGTAGCTTAACTTGAAAACACAACCTAAATGTATCAACACGCATTTCATTAAACCCTTAAACTTAAAACCTTAAATAATCCTAATGGTAGATGTTTTCAAACTTGATAATTATATAAACATATACAAATGGGAAACATAAGAGTTTTATACCAACTATGCTTTGAATTTTAAAGTTAATCAAATTAAAATTAAAATGAATGGAAGTATTAGCCCTAAGTTTAAAATTATAACACCAAAATATTTATATATAAACATAAATAATTTTAATGGTAGATGTTGTAAAAATTAATAACTATATAAACATATAAAAATGCCATACAAAATAGTCTTCTAGGAGTGAATGATGAATTAAAATTGAAACATAATGAAACGAGAAAATTAAATGAATGAAATAAAAAATATTCTTTCATTTTTAATGCATGGTCTCTCCAACTTGAGGGCCCAACTTGCAACCTTTGCCATTCACCTTGAAAAGATATAAAATGATTATCGTTGTAAATTTGTATATGAAAATTTATCCTCAAAATCCAACCTAGGATTGATTTAAATTAATATTAAGAATTGTGCAAATATTTAGAAATGTTTCATATTTCCTTAATTTTAAATTTATCAACCCTATTGTTTAATTACATTGGGCGTCTATTGCTTAATTAAAATAAGTGCATCTTGCATTAAATGGTCCAAAGTGGAGCAAAAGGTTTTTAATTGGCACCAAAAAATTTCACATTTGCAATACCCACATTTTAGGTTATAAATTCTTCAATCAAAGTCCACAATTTGCAAGTGCATAGGTAGGTATGATGATGGGTGGGTAAGTAGGTTTTGCCAAGAGGTAGATATTTTGCTAGGAAGTAAAGTGGTATTGCCAAAAAATAGAAGTTTTGCTAAGAAAAAATAGAAGTTTTAAAAGGAGGCAAAGGTTTAACCACGATGAAATAAATGTTTCATTAAGATTTAGAGATTCAACCATAATTATTTTTTTTTGCCAAGACATAGAAGTTTAGCCAAGAAATACAAAAGTTTTGCTAAAATGTAAAAAATCAGCTTTTTTATTAGAAAAATTTAACTAGGAAAATATTTTTTTTGCCAAGAGATAATTTTTTTGCCAAAAAACATAAAGGTTTTATTGAAAAGTAAAAGTTTAACATGGAATAGATAATTTTTTTACCACGAAGAAAGGTTTGACAAAGGTTTTTTTTAAAAACAAAAAGTTTTGCCGAAAGGTAGATGTTTAACCAAGAAAAAAAAATTTGTTGATAGACATAGGTTTAACTAAAAAAAGATAAAAGTTTTGCTGAAAGGTAGATGTTTAACCAAATAAATAAATAAATTTTGATAGACATAGGTTTAGCTAAGAAAAGACAAAAGTTTTGCTGAAAGGTAGATGTTTAACTAAGGAAAAAAAAAATTGTCAATAGGCATAGGTTTAGCTAAAAAAAGATAAAAGTTTTGCTGAAAGGTAGATGTTTAACTAAAGAAAAAACAAGTTTTGTCGATAGGAATAAGTTTAACTAAGAAAAGATAAAAGTTTTGCCAAAAGGTAGATGTTTAACTAAGAAAAGATAAAAGTTTTGCCCAAAAGGTAGATGTTTAACTTAAAAAATTAATTTTTGTTGATACGCATAGGTTTAGCTAAGAAAAGATAAAAGTTTTGCCAAACGGTAGAGCTTTAGCCAAGAAAAGACACAATTTTTGTTAAAGGGTAAAGGTTTAACCATGTAAATATATATTTTTTGTTACAAAATAAAAGTTTTGCGAAGAAAGAAATAGGTTTTACCAAGAGGCAAAGGCTTAACCATGAAAAAATATAGGTTTTGCTTAACAATTAAGGTTTAACCAGAAAAACATAAAGGTTTTGCTTAAGGGTAAAAGTTTAACTAAGAAAATATAAAAGTTTTGACGAAAAGTAAAAGTTTAGCCAAGGAATAGAAAGGTTTTGCCAAGTGGTAGAAGTTTAGTTAAAAAGAGAAAGGTTTAGCGAAGAAAATATGAAGGTTTTGCCGATATGTAAAGGTTGAGCCAAGGAATACAAAGGTTTTTGTTGACAGGTAGAGATTTAACCAAGAAGAAATAAAAGTTTTGTCAAAAGGTAGAGGTTTAACCATGAAAAGATAGAAAGTAAGTAGGTAGGGGGGTTGGTTATAGTTGGTAGGTAGGGCCAAGATGTAGGTGAATGAATAAAGTTAGGTCAATAGGATAGCTAGGTCTATAGGGTAGCTAGGTGGGAGGGTAGCATGGAGGTTAGGGTTGGGGAAAAAAGGCCAAGAAAAATAAAATAAACCAAAGGTGAACAACCAAAAAAAGTTGATTGTGGTACTATGTTGGTTAATAGAAGGTCAAGAGTTGAATGAAAAAATATATCCCATTCTATGGATAGAACAACTTGCAACTAGTGTAATCATGGGGGCTTGTTTACTTTGGTTGTGCTAATTCACCTTACTCAAGAGTGTAGTTTAGAGCACCTCCAATAACTATTAAAACAATGCCAAAACCACAATTTGGGTGAATATTCCACCATTGTGGCATGACAAAAATTTGGTCCATTAAAAGCATGTCAAATGGTGTGGATTTTCCAAGTGTTTTGCCATGAGGAATTAATGCCTTTGGGTGGCCCATTGGCCAACAATAGTCATCAACAATAAGTTGATTGCGATTCATTGGCTAACCACCATGATTGTTGCACTTGTTGCTTTGATTACTAGCTAAAGAAAATAAAATGTATATTGGGGCATTTATGGGTGGGGGAAGGGATAACACTTAAGTTCAAAAATGGAATGTTCTATTTAGTGATAGCAAGCAATTTCCAAGGGAACCATTAGAGATGTTCTTATTCTTAAGTGTAGTGGAATATGTAAATCCAAAAAGCCCACGTATAATTATTCATGGTACAAGTGTAAGTTTTAGTGCGGCCTTCATTATGCAAAAAATGACATTCTATGACTAGTCTTATATGACTACAATTGGCATAAACAACTAAAAATGGCATAAATGACTAGTCCAATAGAAAAAGACCAATCATATAATGTCATTTTTGGCATAGTTTTTTGCTTTTGAGCACGTATAGTAAAATTGAATCCTACATTTTCTTTGTTTGAAATCCAATTTCCATTAAAATTTTAGATTTTTACTAAATTTCCAATGATGAAACTTCAAAATTCAACACCTTGTGCACCATAGTTTAAAAATTTATGAAATCATCTCTATGTAATCCCATTCATTGAGGGCTTTCCAATAATACCAATAATGTGCCACAATTTTCCTAAATGTTTAAGTTTTGATTTAATTAAAATTTCAAATGAAATTATTTTTAAATATATAATAAGTCCCACAATATAGGTCTAAATATTATAAAACCACCATTTGCACCCTATTCATTAAGGGCCTTCCAATGCCACCAACAATGCACTAAGGTCAATCTAGTTTGGGAGATTTCAACGTGACAAATAAATAAAACAATACAAAATTTTTCTACCCAAATTATTTTTTGTAATTTAATTGAATTTTCAATGAAAAAAACTATTCAATATTCAATATTTTCCACACCTTAAAATTATGAAATTGCTTGATTTTCTTTATGAACAAACAAATATGTAGGGGTGAGATTCCTTATTAATTTGTGTCATGTTTGTCAAGTCTTGGATGACTTGTTTGTTTATTTTGTTGGTAAATTAAAAGAAATTTGTTAAAAGGATTTCAACCTTTCTAGTTTTAACAATTTACAAAACAAAATATTCATTATGTGCACATTATTGTAAACATCCAAAGCTGAACATAAGTTGGAATAATGTTTAGTTGTAATAGTCTTTTACATGCAAATCTTTTGAACCTAGAAAATAATTCACATAATTTGCAAACCTTTTATTAAGGAATCCACACATCTATCTACTAAGGAAAAGTAATACCCATACATGTTATTCAAACCAAAGTGGAAACAAGGTAGTTGTTCAATTCCATGAAATTTCCAATTCATGCATTTAGAAATGGGAAGGTGCAAAATATATTAAACATTTTTAGGGTTTAAAATTGATAACCTACTTACATGAAAATTCCAAACATCCAAGAAATTTTTAAAATTTTCATAATTAAATCTTCAATCCATAAAGGTCTTATGGTTTTTTAGATGCTTCTTATTAAGCAAATAAGTTTTCTAATAAGGTTTCAAAAAATTCAATATTGACAAGTAGGTCATTAATAACCTTATTGATCTTATTGATAATCAAATGGTATTTCAATAACTAACAACCATCAGTTTTGATTCTTAAAACATTCAAGATTGTATAAAACCATATTGATTTTGGCATGTACAAGTCCATTGTGTTGTTGCCTTCATTGAAATCTTGTTAGCAACCTTGAAATCATTATATTTTAACATGTTTTTGCTTTAAACATCATTACAAACAATTCAAATTCTTCGATACTTTCAACTCATGAAGTGGTAATGTGAAGCACGGTAATGTATGTTGGGATTCTTAAGAATGTTTATTTTTGACATTAACACACTTCTAACTTTATTTTGGTGAATGTTTCACTTCATGCCATATTAAGGGGTTACTTTGGCAAACTTCCCCATTTTGTTTGGAGTTAAAGCTTCAAGCTATGGTTGCAACAAAAAAATTGGTTGTTCTTATTATTCCAATAGGACCACCAAATTCAACCAAAAGCCAATTGGTTAATGAATTTGCATAGTTACTAAGCATTTGAGATCTAGAATGTCCATAAAATTATGTACAAGGGCAATTTTTTTTTGTACCCTCCCAAGTTCAAAGACTTAGGTGATAAATTAAAATAGGCATCTATTAAAGGGGATTCAATTTCCACACATTGAATAACTATAGTTGTTACGTGAGGAAAATAAAACAAAAATGATTAAATACAACTAATGAGGGATTTTTTTGTTTAAATCATTAGATTTGAATTTTTTTTATAAAATTATGCACATGGATTTTATTAAATAAAAAATCTTCAATGAAAAACATTTATCTTTTATCCAAAATTTAATTACATGTCATTTCATAACATGAAATATATTTTAATGAACTTTTGAAGGCCCCATAATGCACCAATTTTTTGAAGTCCATTTTTGCATGATAATGAAATATTTTTAAAATTTATATTCATGAGATATGGATCTAAACATAAGCAAAATGGTCACCCTTTGTCAATTTTTAAAAATTAAACATGATTTTGGCATCCAACAATGTCACATTTTTGTTACTATGAAAATACATTACAAAAAGTACTTTTATGGAATCCTATCATGTCATTTTGGGTCCATTTTAGTTTGCAAATACCTTACTAGACTAAACCTTCCTATATGCCCCAAAAGGGCAACCC
>Ga0209208_10008722_pt1 | contig 13465 bp, 5 predicted proteins | sample S1TSphfallax_3_FD_187694 | JGI IMG/M metagenome (GOLD analysis project Ga0209208, IMG submission 187694) | Host-associated microbial communities from peat moss isolated from Minnesota, USA - S1T2_Fd - Sphagnum fallax MG (SPAdes) (version 2) | ecosystem: Host-associated > Plants > Peat moss >...
AATTTAATCAATAAGTAAAGAAGTTTTGTCAAAAGACAAATGTTTAGCCAAGAAAAAATATTAGTTTTGTCAAAAGGTAGAAGTTTAGCCAATAAGTAAACAGGTTTTGTCAAAAGATAAAGATTTAGCTAAAAAGTAGAGAGGTTTTGCTAAGAAACTAATGTTTAGTTTGAAGGTAGAATTTTTTTTATCAAGATATAAAAGCTTAGCCATGAAAAGATAAAAAAATTGTCAAGGAAAGATAAAAGTTTAGTTGAAAAAGAGTGAATACATAGAGGTTTAGCCTTAAAAATTTATCAAAAGGTAGAAGTTTTGCCATTAAAAATAGGTGTTGCCAAGAAACAAAGGTTTAACCAAGAAAAGATAAAAGCTTTTGCCTAGAGGATAAAAATTTAGCCAATGAAAAAATAGAAGGTAGGTAGGAGGGAGGGTCGGTTATTAGTTGGTAGGTAGGGCCAATATGTAGTAGGTCAATAAAATAGCTAGGTCAGTAAGGTAACTAGGTGGGAAGGTTCCTTGAAGATCAGGTTTGACAAAAAAACCAGCTCCAAATAAAAACAAAACTCATAAGTCAGAAACCTGAAAAAAGTTGACTGATTGAGGCTGGATGAAAAAATGCAGCCCATCCTATGGACAGAATGGCCAACTGGTGCAGTCATGAGGGCTGGTTCACTCTGGCCCTCCTTGGGCATTACTTTACACTTAACAAGGTCAAAGAAATGCCAAAGAAATGCCAAAGAAATGCATTTGGAGGTCACCTTAAGAAATGCCAAAGAAATGCATTTGGGGGTCACCTTAAGAGGCAAAAAAAGATGATTTAGCCAGATTTGGCTACAGACTAGATAGAAAGTAGAAAAAATTTAGAATCCTTCTATATTCTTGGCTACCTACTGGAACTAACTTATCATTAAAAAATGGGTGATCCCGAATTTATTTTGTCGAAATATGTGAATTTGGACCATTTTTTTTATGGAAAATGCTTTCTTGTATAGATTGAAATCATATTTTCCAGATCGAAATTTGACGAAATTTTGCAAACAAAAAAAACACACACACACACACACACACAACACCCACACTCTCTCTTTCTCTCTCTCTCTATCTACCAATCTAACAGGACCTGAAATTTGGATTTTGACTAGATAGGTTACGAAGGTGAAACCTGGTGTTAACTCAGTTGGGTTTCATCCACACTTGAGTTATAACGAGAGCATTCCAATTGCAATGGTGACTCTTGGTTTGAAACACTCTCTGGTGGCCCTAAGCTCTCCTCCCCGCAAGAAAAGGTGACGCTGAAAGACCACACAACGTGAATTTTTTTTGGAGAAATCACGAACAAACTCGAACCCAAAAACCAAAATGTTGTCGTCATCGTTTATTTTTTCCCTTTCTTTCAGTGGCTATGACAATCGTGAATTGACAAAGAAATTTTGAAAGCGATTTGGATATTATATATAATCAATCCCACAAGATTCAGAATCTGTTGTCATGCAAAAATTTGGAAATTTTTTTTTTGCAATGCATAAATTCTCTGCAACTCTGTAGTTTGATTTTAGTTGTAGAAACTGATCTGGAAAAGAAAGCCTGTTATCTATAGTAGTCTCGATTAAATTGCTTTCATAATGTTGGGGCTTTTGTGATAACTGGCATTCTTTCAATTGGAGCCTAAATTTGAAGGGATCAACCGCTTGGCATTCTTGTGTTGGGAGGAGGCTGGAGCGTTGTTATGACGGATCAACCGATCAAGTGGCATATTTTTGTTTCTTTGCTCTTGTGATTGCCAAATGACTGATTCGAAATTCTGATTTTCATTCTGATTCTGCTTCATGATCAGTGAATGAAACTGAGGTGTACATACATCTAAGCTACATCTCCAAATCTTACAAACAAAAGATAACAATGGGAAGGATTTTGGTCGACAATGCGAAGCCGAGAGTGGGGCATGTCCGCTCTGAAGACCAATTTGTGCCATCGATAGGGCCGCTCAAGTTCCTAGATGTCAAGGAGAAGGTGCTCGCAGAAACACTGCAGCCGTTTTTGCAATAGACACTTCATTTTCCCTTTCTTGTTTGTGACGACCTCTTTGGTTGCTTATGAATGCAAATGTTTGATAGAAACAAGGTTTTTTGATTCTGTTGACACAGGACTTGCCATATGGTGGCAAGTTGTCGGCAAGGAAGAATGCCAAGCCTTGTGAGGGAGTCAATTTTGCACTTCTTGAGCAGACTGTGATCCAAAAAGGCGAAGGGAAATTATTGATGGCTGCTTTAACTGGTGTTCATGCTACCAAGAAAAGCCTCTTCAATACTAGATTGCCATCTTCAGGACAAACCTTGAATCACAAGGCTGCCACTGTCCAGTTTGCAAGTGAGATTGCTCCTACAATGGGGCTCAAATGTAGTCCACGAGGAGACACAATCAATGAATCAAAGAAACGTATGGCTCATGAACCAATGTCAACTGGCAGAAGAGGTACATGACCATCTCTTCATATTCATGTGCAATTGGTCAAGTCATAAACTGTGGTTATGCACAATCATGAGTGAGGAGGCCCCATAGAGTGCAGCCGACCCTCTTCCTCCAAAAGAAGTTTGCAATTGGTTTCCACCACCACAAGACATGCATGCTGGTATGTATATTCTGATTATGCATTGCTGCAGACAACTGACCTTTTCTTTCTTTCAGTAGTCTTGGTTGATGCAGCAATGGACACCCATGATCTCATCAGACCGAATGATGTTCCTGCCACTGTGCAAGAACCTGAGCAAAGCTGGCTCTTTGAGACCCCAGCTGAGGAAGACATGTATAACCGGATCAATGTATTTTCTGGATATTATTCCCAACTTTCTCTCTCATTTACAGATCCAAGTTTGCTTTTGATGAGCAAGTGGTAAAAGAAACACTAGATGTGCTTTAAGACATGATTGTTCTTCAATACACCTGTGTAACTATAGTTTTAGCCTGGATGAGGACATCTTACTTAAATCTTTCCCAAAATATTGCAGGAGTCTTTGATGGTGCCTCCAACCACATAGGACAGTTTAAGTACTTGATATTCTGTTACTCACCACTACCTTCTTGTTCTCAACATTCATGTTGTTCAAGAAAATATAAATTTGTTCATATGTGCTTCAGAACCCAGGTCTTAATGCTGCTCCAGCTACCAGCCTAATTTCTATCAAGGACTATGTTAGGATGGTAAAGAATTCCATGGAGAAAATTGACATGCGGACTGCCATGCTGGAGGAACTTGAACTTGCAGAAGATGTTGAGAAATTGTCAAATACATACATGGATCCTGTGGATGAACTTAGACACAAGCCAAGACCAACATCAGAAAGTGCTGGTGCTATGTGTGCTACTAGCTTGGTGATCAAGCAAGCCCGACGATTGGTACACTTGTTGTTTGCTTTCTTTTGTGTTGAAGCTTTGTTGACGCTCTAAACCACTATCTGTCAATGGTTCTAGGGCTTCCAATATGCTTGCTATAGCCATTTTCTCCTCTAAGAATTTCTTTCTTAATGTACCTTCCTTTTTGATGATCTGGGAATTCTCTGGATGTCTTACCTGTTGACAATACAACCTGTTGAATGAAAGGAGGATGTCACATTGAGGGGACATTGAGGTTCAAACCATGGGACTCTTAAGGTTCATTGCATGTCAAATGAATTCAACTTGAATGCTCTTTGAGAAAAAGGACTGCACAATTGCCTATTCAAACTTGCAGGTTGGGATGCTAGATCATGATCAAAGGGTGGTGGACTTAACCGAAGTCGGCCTCTGGTTGCAAAAGTTGGGTATGTCTATCTAGTATTCACTACCAAATAATTGATCTCTATGTGATTGGCATCGTCGACATATAATTTCTTCAGAGTATGCCTCCATAAATGTATTTCAACTTGTGCCAATTTACACTAACATCCTACATGCTTTCATCACAGCTATGACAGTCAGCTCAGACCTAAAGTAGTCTAGGAGTTCAGGCTCAAATGACCTGTAGGTGCATATTAGATTTTCCTCCATTAATGAGTCAACTCACCTAGGTCATTGCTTGAACCATTGTTCACAAACCCTAGGGATGATTGGCAGAAGATTTGGGAGAAGATACATAGGATATATTGCTTTCTTACTGGTTAGAAATTTCCACAGTGCGAGAAGAAGCAATAGTGCTGATGAGTGTAAGGTCCATCAATTACACTTTTCACCTGTCATCAGGAGGCTGATGTTCGGGAGGGAGTGTTTTCCAACATTCTGAACAACTTGGATAAAAGTATACATCACATTGTTGCAGAAAATTAACAATCACAATTGCCAACAAAACTATTCTTAATAAGTGGACACCAGTGACCACATGTGTATGCACATCCAGCATTTTGGACAAGCACTTGACAATTGACAAACTGTTTTCTTTATTTTTATTTCACACCTCAGTATTGTTGCTTGAATACCTGAGTCTGCAGGTGAGATAGCAGCAGTCAAAGACGAGAAAGGAGTCAAGAGAAAATCACAAGCCCCGTTTTTGCAAAAGTACATTCCAGGGGCTTACAATGTTGGGGATTGGAGGTTGCCCTCTTCCCCAGCTATTGCTCTAATGTTTGCACAGGATGACATTCGCAAGCGTTTGAACCTTCAGTCCAAATCAAAGGTTCTTTCAACCAAACTATCTATGTAGTTGTCACCATTGGTATTTGTGCTTTGATTGTCTTCTAAATTAATGTTTGTGTTGTTAACGAGTCCCCGTTGTACATTGCTTGCTTCCCGTTCTCAGGAGCTTATTGCCTTCTACGTCCTTCACAAGGGCATGTATGTATGGTGGAGTCATTGAATTATGTCCCAGTCAGGTCTCTTTGGCTAGCTAGAAATTTACCCTCACAATTCTGTACGGTGCAATGATAAAATTTCTGCTCATTGCATTCTTTCTGTGACACTTTGAAAACATGTATACATGTAGAACATGATCAACCATCAAGATGGACTTTCAAGGGTTTTTTCTGGGGATATGAAAAACACTTTAATGCCTGAAGTCTGTTATTCAAAAAAACTTGTAAAATTCTGAGGAGATAAATTCATGATTGTTGAAAGTTAGCACCATCATTACACTGAATGAGGCTTCAGCCATGCAAACCTTTTGTTCATGCCTCAATGTCATGGTTTAATGCATGTGGCACAGCAAATTATGTTGCGCCACCAAGCAGAGCTGGAAGCTGCTAAGAAGATCATGGAATCTATTTCTGGACAGGTCACTTTCATCCTCACTTCTCAAAACATTTTCCATCTTCTGTCTCCAGAGTTCTGAAGATCAAAGTAATGGAAATCCTATGTCAAAAACGTTGTCAAAATTGGGGTCATTGAGCACATCTATGGCTGTGCCAATGAATGGTCTTGTGGTCTGGAATTTCACACATTCTTCATCACAAGATAATAGCCATTTACGTAAAGTAAACGAATCAGATTTGGTAGAAACCAAAGTGTTATTCTAGAACATATAATGCGGGTTCCAGTTGTACTTACTGTAAGTGAACCCACCAATTTTCCTTTCTTTTCTTTCCTTTTCTTTATTCCCTGCTCTTGACAAATGTTTTAGACAATACAGCAAAATTTGTGCATTGACATGCACTTCATTTGAATTGTAGCTCTATTTGTACGCTTCTGCTAAAATGTGTGTAATAGTTTGCCAACCTTTGGTGAGAGCATCTTTCAACATGCTTTTAGCAGTATATCATGTTTGATGCCATCACAAATTCAATACCTTCTGTCCTGAAATCTCAACATCATTCTTTCACAATTCATCACCAAGCTGTCCTTATCATAGCAGAACCTTGATTTTATTGCTTGAGAATCTATATTTTGGTTGACTATTTTTTGCAGTGCCAGCTAGAATAAGGAATCTAATTAGAACCTGGCTTACAGGATATTGTTGTTTGGGACAATATTGTTGAATGGATATGCAGGAGGAAGATATGCAGGGGTATCTTGAGGGATTAAATAAAGCGGTGATGTTCTCTCCTCTGGTTTGCTTTCCAAATTGAGAATGTCTCTACTAGTGTAGACAAGAAGATGAAACCATAGTTTAGCTTGCTTCAGGTTAAGGTCCAGACTGATGAAGGAAAGATGAGAAGGTGTAAAAAAAGAGATTATGGAGTACAAATTATTGAAGGCAATTGAGAACAGAAATACTCAAGAGAACACCATGCAAGATATGAATTGAGATCAATATAAACTCAATCTCAGCTTACATGGAAAAGTGTGGCTTGGACTTTTACAATATGACTTTGCAGGCAACACAAGAGGACGTATTTGAGGACAGGATTGAAAGTGGCAACTCTGTAAGTGATATTGAAAACATCCCACCAAATATCACCAATTTTCATTCAGGTAGTTTGAAATGGGGTAGGACTCATCTCTACTTGTCATTCATCTTGTTCATCAAATGAAACAAGGCATCTTCAAAGTGCACTTCAAACATGTGAGATGATAATTGTTGTCTCTTGCTGGACCATAAACTTGTCTTGTCTTCATCTTTCAGTATGACTAGCCTCAGCTAAGGAAGAACATGAACAAGGGATTGACACTTGATATCAGATTTCCGGATCCCTCAGTAATTTCTATTAAATTGTCACATTTTTATGAGTATTCTCTAGATGAATACCTGTGGACTCTGAGATTTGGTCCTTCAGTTCTCTTTGTCCTAACAAGTTCTTTCTATTTTTGTAGGTTGCTAATTGTCCAGTTATGTAGAATTTTCAAGTGTTGGTTCCATTGTTGAATTGCAGGATATGAAATCAAGAGCTGGATCTCCTAATAGTGGTAAATGTGCAGCACTTTGAATATAGATATATGCAGTTCCACATTGTGAAATCCATTGCCTCTAAATGCAAGCAATTAGTACATCAACTCTCTTAGAACAACCTAGACAATCACCCTGACTCTTGGGTAATATTGCCCACAAGAAATGTTTCTTACTGTCTTCTATGTTGAGCATCTCAGGACATGGTTCTACTTAATCAAAAGATATCTTGATTATAATCACTCAACCAGACATCAAAGCCTTTGTTTAGCTAGGCCATCTCATGAGATGGGCCAATCTTTTTGGGTATATTTTGCAGCATCAATGGATACCAAGGGGCACCAAGATGAGGGTGATGGTGATGGGTATGATGACAGTGATATAGGGGATGGGTATTCATCAACTGCTGGAGCAAGAGGTGGTGGAGGATATTTGCTGGGGTACAGTGAAAGCAACTCTGTGAAAAAGGAGATAGGTGGGGGGATGGGAGGAGGTGGAGATCGTATAAAGAAGGTGATTACTGTGGAAGCAGGTGGGAGTGGAGGAGCAAGACAAGGGTATGGACAAACAACAAGACAAGGGGATGTAGACAGAGTAGTAGGAGGTGCTAGTGGAGAAGTAATAGGGTGTGAAGATGGAGGAGGTGGAGGGTACAGAAGAGCAACAGGATATGGGGATGGAGACACAGTAGGAGGCTATGGAATAGGTAATAGTGGAGGAGGAGGAGGAGGAGGGTATGGAGGAGCAACAGGACAACAGGATGGAGACACAAGAGTTTATGGAATAGGTAGTAATGGGGGGAGAGCATATGGAACAACAACAGGACAACAGAATGGGAAGAGAGGAGTTTATGGAGTACATAGTAGTGTTGGAGGAGGAGGAGGGTGTGGAGCAGCAGCGGGACAATTAGATGGGGATGGAGGAGGTTGTGGTGATCATGGAGGATATAGGGCTATAAATGCATCAGAGACAGTCAAAAAATTCAAGGCAAAACCAGGCACTAGGAGCTGCACAGATAACAATGCAAGTGGGTACACTAGCTCAAGTGGTCATAGTGCAAGTGAATTCAGCAGTGGAGATGCAGACAATTTGTCAAGCTCTGGACAGTCTTCCATCTCTTCTGACATTGGTCCTTCAAGTGGAGATGAAAATCCAAGGCAAAGGCATATGTCTCCTTCTAAGAGCTCAAGGAATAACCGGAAGTCAAATTCCCTTTCAGGAAGGTCAATACTTTTGTTAGCAACAGATATTTCAGAACAAGAGTTGTCCAATGGAGATCAATATACAACAAGAAGCTTCGCTACACAAACGGACATTGTTCTGGTCAGCTTCTTTGTTGTAGTGAAATCAAATGGGTATTACCATATATATACATGGTTGAAATGAGTGGCTACAGAGGTGGAAAAATAGCAAACAAATCTCAAAATTCTCCTTGGAATGCTTGCTCAAAATAAAGATCTCCTTTGTAATAGCCCCAGTTGTGTGCCCAAGCTATTTATGCATTTATGATATGAAAATTGGTGATGGATTTAGTTGTGCCTAATCATGTCTTGATTTTATTTGACAAGGGAGCCAATATGGACTTTATGAATGAAGATGATGAAAATGACAATAGCCCTCATGGTCATGAAGGAAACCATAGTGAAGAGCTCAGAAAGATGCGAAAAAAGATGGTAAAAACTAAATGCCATATGAGTCAATTTTTGATCTCCCACTTAACAAGTATTAGCTCATAACATGTTTGTTGTGGAACTAAGACTTATATTTGTCGTTTGGTATGGGCCAGCTTAAGCAAATGAAGCAGCTACGGTTTTGGAGATCACGAAATTGGTTTTCACAACACCACATGTTAATTGACCGAAGCAACCCCAAAATTGCAGATACAACATCAGCTGATCATGCCAATGCCAAGGTCCTCCGGGGTGTTATGCCCTTTCCTAAGTTGGAACCTCCGCCTACCAAGCATGCATGTGTCATGGTGCCAAAGGAACACCAAACAACTCCACAGGCAGGCAGGCAGGCAAGAAACTTTCAGCTCCCTCAGCTCCAACTAGAGAGATTGCAGCAATCGGGTGCAGGCCAATCCTCTCAACAAACCTCAGTGAGGGGATTCCATTCAGCTCATCCAGATATGTATTCTAACACATCTCTGAAACTTCGTTTTAGTCAGTTTCTCATTTGCAGTAGTAGATCTCCTGTTCAAACACATCGTGCAGCTCATCTGCAGCAAAACATCAATAGGCGAACTTTGTACCCATCACCAAAAAAGAACATCAAGAAAGTTTTAAAGAGTGCAACCTCCTCACAACATTGATATGAATAAAGGGTTCACAGTGTGCATCTAGACTACATGGGCTTACAAGACTCTACGGGTAAATAACATTCAAATCTACATTTCTCGCTCTTTTTGGTACAGATTAGCTACATATAGTGGAGATCTTCTGTGAATTCATATAGTCATGAGACTTGCTAAGTAGTACCACCACCTACTTGCTAATTTTCTACATCATCCCCACATGCCATGGTGATTCTGTAGCTAGATGTAGCGAAGCAGCTGGGATTTTTCATAGCAAATTTACTAAGAGGTTTGGAGATGCTTTGAATTTTTGTTGTGGGTCTAAATGTGTAAAGTAGGAAAATCTTCCATCCCATCCAGTAGAGATCATCACAAATTTGAGGCCTAGACCTCTTACAACTTCCCAGGTCCTATCAAGTCTTTCATGGGGCCCTAGATTTCTTGGGTTCTCTCAACTTCCCTGATTATAGGTCTCCCTTGATCCTAGCTTCTTGGGTTCACCTAGCTTTTTCAGATCCTCAATTGGGCTCAATGTCTTGTAAAATGATTCAAAACAATATTTTTGTTAAATCTTCAAAAATTCCCAAAAATTCCTTGGATTGCAATATTTAATCAACTTGACCCACTGTTCTTTTTTCTTTTTCTTTTTTTCTTTTTTTAAAATTTTTTATTTTGTGATGTTGCTCAAGTGGTCATCATCCAATAAGTATATTTAGCCAAATTTGGCAATATTCGAAATATGAAAGTAGAAAATCTTAAGCATCCTTTCCACATTTTCTAAACAATTGTGGCAATCTTTGATTTTTTTCCCAAAATATATGGAATTTGAGATGGAATATTCTTTTTCCCAAAAAAAAAAGTTGCAAAATGGCAAAAATTTACCACCAAAGAAATCATGGACTTGATCATGATCATTTGTGATGTCAAGTTTAGAATTTGACACATTATGGAACATTGGCTTGGATGAATGTGCTCCTAGTTGATCATATTATGGATTATACTTTAGGTCATGGATGTAGTGGATTATTTAAAACCAGCTGAAGAAGCTCAATTTGCCCAACAATGATCTTGTTGTCCATTCCAACTATCAAAGTTTAACCTAGTGTCATGATCTCATTTTGTTTGCAACACATTGTTATGCTTCATTATGTTGGGCACTACCAAAAATGAATTTGTTTATTGTTTACATGTGTTTGGAAATGTTGTAAGGTTTAGGAATTCATAGAATGTGCATTTATAACATGTTTAATATTTAAGATTTAAAATGTTCGTTAATTGATTATTGTCATAAATTAAAGCTGATTTAGTTCAGAATGATTTTTTTGGGTGGGGGATCTTTAGAGTAATCCCTCTTGCACAAATATTAACATTTAACATCAAACAAAAAACCTCGAAATATTTCAACAAACATGTATCATGTTGTTGCATGACTTAATGGGCAAGATGAAATAAAACATTGAAGTTTTCCAAATGTTTCACATTCAAAAATTTCATTAGAAAGTCTGTTGGAATCTTTTGTAATGATATGCATGTGGATCGATTAATGATACTATCCGATGGTTGCCATTGATGTGAATGTGTTATAAACATGTTTGTTTATTTTGGATATTTTCACATAAGCTAAGATACAAATGTTGGTCATATTGTTGATTTTTGAAATGTCTTATGTAAATCATTTTGCATAGCATTGGACATATGTTCATCCATCAGCCATTCAATGTTGTCTAATAACATGTATTTATGTGTATTTGGTAGTCCATATTTTTCTATCTCGTATGGATATATATTGAAATAATTGGCATCATGTGATTTATGATTTTCATGAAGTGGATTACTTATATTCTCATTATTGTGTGATATAAAGTGATCATTTGTTGATTGTGATCATGTGTCACACGTTTTAAATGTCATCAAATTTTTATTAACTTTATGTAAGGTGGATTTTTAAGGTCTTCATGTTATACAAAGGTTGGGATTATGAACCTTATTTCTAAAGAACCAATTTTGTTTTGATGTTCAATCTTCTTGATTTTTGTCGATGGATGATTTAACGACAGGTTAATTGACACCTTATTATGTTTAGGCTAATTGAACACCAAATATTATTAATGTAAGTTTGTATTATGATGAAAACAAACTAAGTAAAAAAAAAGTGATACAATGTTACCTCATTTGTTTCATTAATTTAAAACTTATTTATTGATTCAAATCATGGATAAAACATATGCAAAATGCATTTGAAAATGTTATTTAACTACAATCCTACATTTCTTTTTTTAACTTTGCAATGAATAAATAATCTTTAAATTTAATTTAAATATATAAAATTAAACAATTTAGACAAAAAGGTTTGAAACAACCAAATCAAATTATTTAATAGATATATATTCAAATTTAATTTACCCTTCATCTAAAATGGCCATTATCAAAAAAAATTGACTAAACTATTATTACTTTAGAAAATCCTATGTAAAAATTCTGAATGAAATTCATTAGTGGGATTATATAAATCTTAATAGATTGGATAAACACCAAGAAATTAAAATGAAAAAAATGGAGATTTGTCTTTAAATAAATGGTTGAATATAATAATAATGGAAAATGTAATGGCATGAACACATGAATAATGTAATTGTGATGGATAACAAGTTGGTGAAAATTAGGCCACATGAATTCACATTGAAAAGAAAAGGTCAAAGTAAGGATTGATGATATCATTGATTTTTTTAATGAATTAAAATGCAGATATTAATACATTATGAAAAAAAGAAGTGTTTTGCAATTGGCCTTGCAACTCATCATATATTTTACATTGTGAGTGTTATTAGACAAGTTGCATGAGTTGTAAAAGTACATATGGTGCAATTCATTGTAATTCAATTGCAAATCAATTACAATTTTGTCGAAACAACTCATTTTCAACTACTATGCAACTCCACTACAACTACGACAATAACATCATCCTAGTGTTATTAATTTTCATCCATTCATTCAAATTTCACACATGACACTATGAATATATTTTAAATTAATTTTTTTTTTTTGAAATATTGATTTCCATCGTCTATTATGATGGTTAAGATGGTTGGAATTATGACATGTGCATAATAAAAAAATTCCCCCAAGAATTATTAATTGAATTTTGAAAAAAAAATCAATAACTAAGTAGGTCAATACATAACCATTGGTAGGTAGGTTCATAGGTCCTAAGACCTACATACCTACACTACATACTTATACCTACCAACTTACATAGACCTAGGTAGAAAAATAGGATCTACTTACTTATATAAATAAACAAGTAAATAGGAAAATACAAGACTAGGTAAATTAAATAATAGTTATGTAAATATATTTTTTTAATTTTCTGTTTTGCCCTTAGGGTTCAGTTTTTTTGAATTCATCCCAAACTCGCATGTGTATTTAAATATTTATACCTTCTTTATATAATTTGTGACATGGGATTCAAAAACAAAACAAATTTTGATTAAAACTTTTAGTTGTTTTTTGGTTGCAACTATAGAAATTTTATCCACATGTTTTATATGTGTTTTTCATTATTTAAATCATACAATTAAAAAAATAATTATTTGATACTTATATTTGTGAATTAATTATTCAATAATTAATTATCAAAATAATTTATCTTTTTTTATCTGAAATAATTATCTGAAAACTAAATTTCTGAATTAAATATCTCATAATTATTTTTTTAGATTTATTATTTGAATTAATTAGTTAGCTAGTTAGTTAATAAATTTAGATGATTAGTATCAGATAATTAATTATTTTAAATAAAAAAATAAATTTTAATTTGAAATAATCAGTTCTAATTCATCTATTTGTTTGTTAGTTACTTCAAATAAACTCAATTATTTTATTCTAGATAATTTATTATCAGATGATTAATTATCTAAATTCATATAATTAATCACTTATCATCTTTTTTTAATTATTTTTTATTTTAATTAACTAAATTCTAATTACCTGAATCAAACTGATTTATAATTCATATTAATAATTAATTAGTTTGTTTAAATTAATTAGCTCATAATAATTAAGTAAATTAAATATTTGGGTAAAAAAAACATCAGGGTATAAAAAGCATATCCATGTATACACTTGAATTCAAATTTTCACATAATGATCAAATTTTATTAATTCCTTTAAAAAGTAAAATCAACATACACATAGCAAAAAAGAGTACATAACCCAATAAGTAATCACCTTCTAAAAATGTGGTAAAGGAATTATTTTGTAAAGATTTGTGATGCTTTTGGGTTTGTTTCCCAATATTGTTTTGTTTGTATGTGATCCTTTTCCCAATATTGTGTGGGTTTTGCCACATTATTGATTTAAATGTGGTAAAATGTGGAAAAGGA
>Ga0209208_10008724_pt1 | contig 13460 bp, 7 predicted proteins | sample S1TSphfallax_3_FD_187694 | JGI IMG/M metagenome (GOLD analysis project Ga0209208, IMG submission 187694) | Host-associated microbial communities from peat moss isolated from Minnesota, USA - S1T2_Fd - Sphagnum fallax MG (SPAdes) (version 2) | ecosystem: Host-associated > Plants > Peat moss >...
ATATTGGTGAAAAAAACAATGTTATGGTGATATATTGCCAAAATTAAAATGGTTAATTTATATTAATGCATTGAAATAAAATTATATTTATGTTGAAATTTTATGGAAATGCCATGTGCGCCATATAGGCTAATTTGAAATAGCTAGCAACTTATATTGTCCATAGTTGTAAAAAAACTACAATTGTTATCACCATGCAACTTAGTTATCATCCATAAGTGGACCAACAAGAGAAAATGAACAAAATATGTCAAAACTTAATTTACATTTTGACCTAAAATTTTTGTAGTCTTATCATGCAACTACATATTTGACTAATAGTTGGTTGGACCCATCATTTAGACACACACATGTAATGGTATATACTTGCAACTACATGGACACATAGGATTACAAATATCACAATTGCAAATGTAGTAGGTTTGGATATTAGTCGCATTGTAGTTGCAAAATGATGGTCCAAATGGACAATATTTCTTATAGTGAAACATGTGGGAATGCAACTAACCTTTTGATCCATCATTTTCCAACCCTTTATTTTCAAGGTTATGCAACTCACTAATTGGACCTATTATTGGAAGATTGGGGGGACAAAACATGGGTGAAATGAATTGTGAAAAAGGTGAAACCTATTTTTATTTCATACAACAACACCATGCACAATTTGCAATTTTTTGTTGTTACAAAACCAACCTAATGCTTCAAAACACCATTGAAATGTGATTTGCAACCAATTTTTTTATGATTTAACACTTGTTGAAAGTGAGACATGTTGAGCAAACTGTCATGTACCCTGAATGGATGACTTTTGTCAACATGTTGCATAAAACCCATCAACAAAAATTCTTCACTAAGGCAAGATGTGTTCAAACCAACATAAAGAAGGACAAGTTTTGGGATACGTGTGCCAACTTTGTGCACATGGTGGAATCGATTCTAGTGGCATTGAGGGCATTTGATAGCATGGGAAGGCATGGTTTTTCATGAAAACATTGGAACAATATGTTTTAACATTATGAGATCAAACTTTATAAATGTAGTGAAACATCAATTTTACCATCGATGGAGGATATTGATGACCAACCTACATTATGTAAAAACCTTTTTCAATCCATACTTATTGGTTGAAGCTCACCTTCATGTTGATGTAAATGCCAAGAAAGCACTCAATTGAATGTGCTACAAAAAACCACTAGTAATCCAATGACCTATGCCAAAGCTTTAAAGGACTTGTTAACTTTGTTGAAAGTTGAGGGCCTTTTCTAACACCTCCCAATTGATGGCCTGAATTTGCTCCCATGTGAATGGTGGGATTTGATTAAAATTAATGCACACGCACTTACACCCATTACCCTTTACATCTTGTTGCAAATTTGTTCTATGTCATTGTGTGAGCGAAATTGGAGTTCATATTCATTTATCCATAACAAAGTGCGAAACCGACTCACATGAAAATGAATTGAAAACTTCATGTACATGTACATTAATAGTAAGCTCATGTAAGAACCCCATTGTTTGGTACAAAAAAAAATATGTTGTTTAAATACTCTTTGTTTGAGGTTGATAGAAATGAAGATGATAGCAACACATTAGATGAGGAACTTTTAGTGTCAAATGAAGATGAAGACCAACATCCTATTAAGGGCAAAATTGTGTTGTCACTACTAGGGCAAAATGGGGTTGGAATGATTAGGATAGTAAAAAGCAGTTCAAAATTGATTTATGGTGGGAAACTCATAAAGTTTTTTTGAAGGATTTTGATTTTGAATCATTGGTGTATGTGGTAGTTATTTTGGGAAAGAGCCCAAACTAGAGCTAGGAGAATAACTACTTTGATTTTGAGAAACATATGTTGTTGTATTTTTTTATTATGTTTTCAATTCCACATTGTTTTGAATTATTTTTCAATCAATTGCAAAAATGATTATGATGCAATATTGGAGTTTTGAACATTATATTATATTTGATTTTTTAAAATATATATATTATTTACAAAAAATTTGAAAATATGTTAGTATAGAAATCCAAATTAGAATAACAAAATTAAATTAACATTTACCATATAGCAACCATCCCTTAAACGAATTTTGGGTAGGAAATCAAGATTATATGGATTACTTTGGAATTTTATTGTTTTTGTTGAAGTACAAAGAGGTTGTGTGGAGAAGTTTTTTTCTAATTCTACATATTCATAATTAAATAAGAGGTTGTCAAGATTGAAACCTAAGAAAAATAACTATCACAAGGATTTGAATAAATAACAATCTATTGATTTAAAAAATAGTGGAACAAGGATGAACATGAATTGCATTGTGACCCAAGCCTATAAACACAATTAGACCATGTGCTATAATTTGGCTAAATGAAACAAAAGACATAATAGATGTTGAACTACAATTGTTGAATGATACAACACAACTTCACACTCTAAAACAATATAGTATATCATGCCAAAGATATTTGAGATAGAGGAATGGCCTACAAGGTGTAGGACACCATCTACAATAGTTATGGAACCTCATGAAACATTTACTAATAGACTAATGAAGTGACATAATATTCAAAAAAAAATGTCATTAAAATCCAAAAGTTGAACTAGAAACATGGGAAGACAATGCAAAATTGGGGCTACCCTTGCAAATCTACAACAATGAAGACATGGAAGAACATAGATGAATATGTTATCTCAAAGACATGGTAATATATATAGATCCAAAAAGGTATAACATGTTCACAAGGAAGTACATAAGAGGTTGGAGATGAAGTTAGTGCACAGAGGTTCTTCTTGGCAATCTACTTTGCCTTAATACAACCAACAACCTAACGAATGGGAAAAAAACTTGGACAACAAAGAAGTTAAACAAGCAATACCACAATGTGGTGAAACCATACCTCAAATAAAATATCTAAAGGAACATGTTTTTGCAACTAAATAAGTGTATCAATTAAGGATGGAAATAAAATCATAACATAACACTCCACCAATAATGGTATCCAATGCAAAAATAAATACAACAAGTTCCAATTTATTATAAAATATTTAGTTCAAGGTTAAGCAAAGTCAACAAACATACTTTTATGTAGAGAATGGGTATGGCATAGAGGTGTCAAAAGGGCAGAATAAGAAATCTAACCTACACCCAAGCACTATGGTTATTGTCAACACAAAGGCCATGTTTTTACATGTTGTCCTTTCATTGAAGAAATTTTTAAAAATGCAATACACATCATTTCCAAATTGAAATACAAACTGGGTGGGATGTGGAAGAAGTATAAAACCCCAAGAGTTGTTCTTCATAGTACTATAAACCAAATATACCCACAAAATTCCAAAAAAATAATTTACCTTATGGAAAGGTGAGATATGTGAAGGAGTCCCTTTGAATTTTAGATACTTCAACTAATGAGAAAATTGTATTATACTCCAAAGATAATTAGGTTGATTACATTTCATCTTAGACTTAGATGTGCAAGAACCTCAACTACCAAATGGAATGAACCTATGCCAAGAAGATGGAAGAGACAAGCGGTGGTTATTGTTGTTAAAAAACATGGGGATGTACCTTTTCACACCAAAATTTTGCACAACAATAGAAAATGTGGTGTATGGGACAACCATGAACGTTACAAATTAGAACATGTATGTATACATTAATGAAGAAGGATATTTAGTATCAGTAGGAAACCATACAATCTTAGTTGTACCAACAAAGAATTTTCCTTCATAGCATATTGTGTAGAACCCATTGTGATTATGCAAGGTACTTATTCACAAGCTACAAGAGTATATCAACTAGCTTTGTACCAATGAGATTTGTAGTGGTGGAACTTCATGTAGATGTACTTGTGTGAGGTACAATTTGAACTTTCATCTTTTGTTTTGGTTCCAGGGTTGAACTTACAAAGTTGCTACAGTGGGGGGGGAGGTTTGGATGTTGATAACAAAAAATGTAGCTTTTGTAATCTAATGAATCCAATAACAAGTTAAGGAACATGCAAATTTTCAATGAAATGAGCTTAAAGATCCAACAAACATTCAATCACTTGAGATCAAGGAAAATGTTCACCATTTTATGCAAACTTTTGGAAAAGGAATAGCTTGAACCTTTTTACTTCAAATGAACATTAGTGTTCATTCACCCATCCAAACCTAGCAAGCATAAACTTGTTGGAAAACTAATGAGTAGGCATTTCCTTTCACAAATTTTCACACTCTAGATTGTAGTATTGATCAAACTTTTGACTCCCAAAGTTATTAGATTGAAATTGGATTGATCTAACAAACCTTTAATCACCTAAACCTCCATTACAACCAATCTACTTGTCCAAATCTAGCAAGTTTAGGCTTGTTGGAAAGCTAATTAGTAGGTAATTTTTGTCCAAATATTTCACATTTTTCACTACAATATTGATTGAGATATTATAAGAAAGCATAGACATCACAAAAAGGCTACAACTATTTAAACATGACACTTTATTCATAACTTGAAGCATGATTTATCAAATATATTAATGCAAAGTTCTTATGACTTCATGATTAATCAATCTCATCACCATGCTCTCGAAGAAGACCCCAAGATCATCTCCTTTTCTCAAGAATGTTCATTAAGCTCTAATGCCAACCCTCACCACACATCATGAAACAACATACATCCCGTCTCACCCAAAGAAAAAATCCACGTTAAGAGAGGGGAGGCCCAAAGTTTAGTGGGCTTTGGAAGGAGAATGGGAAAGAACCCACAACTTGGTGGCCATCCTTATGTGTTATGTACAACCAACCATGTCAAGTAATAAAGATGAAGGCATGAGACAAAACCAAGTTGAATCAAACATCACACCTTTCATAATCACAATTGGGATGACAACACCATGATTACATGGGATTAAAAAGAAAAAATCTCATGTATTTCCCAAACCAAGATGAGGGAAAATATCACGTGAATATGGTTCAATTACTAGAGGACTTGTTGTACAAGGAGGTCCCATTTACATTGTATGTTAGGAGTGAGCAAGTTGTGAAGGGGGAGTAAGTGTTTATAGCTTGGGATTGATTACAAGGTTGCGGATGTCAAATATTTACCATGTGCATTTGAAGGTGTATATGCTTTGGATTTCATCAATATGCTAGAAGATTTGTTATACAAAGACATCCCCAAGGAACTTCATGTTTATGACACACATGACTACTTCAACATAATACAACCATAGAAGGAACAATGTCCATGATAGAAGTGCATAATTTTGTTAAGAATGTAAAAATGCACATTTTTGTAAATAAAGGATAATGGTATTCCCCCACAAGTTGATGTAAAAAGTTGAACACATTACCCATGATTTTATCTCTTTTTTTTTTTTCCTACTTGAACCTCTAGACATTATTGTGGGTGATTTTCACATACTTAAGCCACTTTCCAAAATTTGAAAAATGATCCCCCCTTCAAAAAGAAGGAAAAATAAGAAGGGAAAAAAAAACATCCATGGCAATCAAAGCCAAATATATTGATTAAGTCACCATTGGACAACTATGGTGAACTTTAATTCACCATTGGATGGATGTCATGTCATTTCAATTGTTGAACCTTTAAAATTTTGGTTTGAGGCCCGGCTTTTCACTTTTGATTGTTGGCCTTTTCATTTTCAATCGCTAGCCCTTTCCATTTTTAGTTGCACACCCTTTCATTTTCAATTGCGATCAAATGGATGACCACAATAGTTTTCAATCATGTGATGGCGACCGAATTAACATCTAGCCATTTGATGGTGACCAAATTAGGTTGAGACTATGTGAGGTTTTTGAAATGAATCTTGGCTTCATTTTTTTGCCACCTCTTTTCCCCTTTGGATTTTGTGTCTTTGGTTGCACCCTTAGAACCATTATGTGGAACTTTGAAAGGGTTGAAACTTGGATATGTGGGGGGCTTTTTTGGGGCTTTTCCCAAAGATTTGGAAAAACTTAAACCTTGGCCTTTCAAGATTCTAGTTGATGATAATAGTTAGTTCTTGGAAAGTTTTAAAGTTTTTTGGACATCCCATGTTAAAACAATGTCATCCAACTAACTTCAAGGGAACAATTTCACCTAAACCACAAGACCTTTTATCCTAGACATTGAACGATTCAAATGGAAGGTTCTAATGTGCCATTGCAAACCATGTGGAAGTGAAGGGCACAAGAAATGTTTGGGGGTGAAAACACTTCATCCACCCATACTCAAAAGGGACAAAGCTTGCAATGGACGACCCTAAACAAATTGCCATGCAACAATTCTATGAAAATATCTCATAGTTTTTCAAGGAACATACAATGGTTTACCTTGATTCCACTTTTGTTAACAAACAAACATCCAACCTAGAAAAATACAAATAGGTAATGGAGTTGAAGTTTTTAATGGAATTAAACATTCCCCGAAGTACATTGAGTTGTAAAATTTTCCAAGGCTTTTGGAGTGGCTTGAATGTAAGGTTTGTGACATGACATCAAATTTGATGCAATGGTTTGACACTTTTTATCCACCAAATGACAAGGCAAACTGGATTGTGGAGGTGGTGGAATTGTGGGATAAAGTGACATGGTGGGCCAAATTTAACAAGAATTTTTTGGAAGCATGATTGGTACCATGGTTGGAAGAAAAGGCTTTAAATCTTTTTTTCCCACATAGAAAGTCATGGCATCCTATGGACAATCATGGTGATTATGGTGTGACGTGTAAGGTGTGGATTGAAATATTTGATCACATCCCAATCACCATTGAGTTGATAGGGAAGACACCCAAAACATATGATAAACAAAAAACATGTAAGCAGCATTCCGTAAAAGCATCGGTTTGCCAATGTGAACATCCAAGTGTCATCAAGTTCCCTGACATCCATTTTAAAACTATTGAAGCTTGCACATTGTGGTGGAATGAGGGCACACTTTGAAAATTGTTGGATTACAACACCAAATACTCACCCCTTATGGATAATCAAGTTTATTGTGGGAAGGGGCGTCCAATATGGAAGGGTGAAGACAATTTGTTACCTTTAAGTGAAATTGTGTGAAGTTGGAATGGGCATTCATGAACATCATGAATGTAGTATGACACAATGGGATTTTGCACAATGATTTGTCAAAGGATAACATCAACATGTTGCATTTTTCACCTAATAACTTTGATGTTATGTACATTGGCATGTGTGATTGGGGTGAAACAAGATGCTTGCAAGAAGCAATTCCACTTTTGTATGGATTTCCCAAGGAATTACAAGATGCCATTAACATGAGGAAAATGCATTAGTGGGTGGCCTTAAAGCTATTTTTTGTTCATGACAAATTAGGAACTACAAATTCCCCTTAGTGTATAGCAAAATGACACTAGCAGTTTTAAGGTAAGAGTCATATTTGGTGGGCAAGCTTGCCAATGTGATAAGGGGTGAAGATTGGGATGTATAGTACTTCTTCAACAATTTAACCAATATGTCATTTGCCAAGGTGATTCGTGATATGTACAAGGTGAATCCAAATGCAAGAAAAATTGTTTAGCATGCCATGTGCATGTTGATGGGACCTCCATACAATTGAACTCCACCTAAGGAATGTTACTAAATGTAGCCATAAATTGTTTATAGTTGGTGCATACAAAAATCGTCAAAAATGTTGTGTAATAAAATGAAGTTGTCAAGGAATCATGATGGCATGTGTGATTATTTTTGAAATTTGAAAAATATCGGGATTTTCATTGAAAACCATTATAATTTCACAAGTTTTGGTTCACTTGCATTGATATTGTGATTTTCCTTGTGCACATGTTAAAGGCATAAATAATAGCATACATCCCATCATTTCATGTCCCCAAACTATTTCCTTGTCAATATTTTAACATGAACTAGAAGATCCATGTGTCCATGTCTAGATACAAAATGCTCCAATAAAAGGTCATACACATCAAATAATGGAATAAAATCAATAAATATTCATTTGAAGCAATATTTTTGATGCAAATGGAAACCTTCCACATTTAAAAAAGAAATTGGTGCTGAAATTTAGCCAAAATATAGGAAGTTTGATTGAATTTACACTTGAAACCAAAAAAACTCTTCAATCTCCCCAATTTTGTTATTTAAAAAACCAAAAGTTCACCCACAAAACATTAAAATTTTAAATTTCTAGTTGTCTTAGTTCGATGGTTGATTCTTGAGCAATGATTAAATTTTTTGATGATCGAAATAGGTTCAATTGTTGGTTGCTTGTGGCGACTGAAATAGTTTCAGTCATGAAGCACTTGTGGTGATTGAAATAATTTTGGTTGATGGCACTTATGGTGAGTAAAACAATTTTGGTCGCCATGTGCTTATGACAACCAAATGCCATTTTGATCGTCATAATGTTTAGGGTTACCAAATGGTGCAAGTTTTGGTTGCCTTAAACCTTGTTAGGGGCAACTCGACATAAGCGTTGACCTATGTTGACCTTACCTTTACATTTGTTGACATTATTTTAACTTGACGTCGAACAATGTCAATGTCCAAATGAATGCCTAAATGTTGTGACAACCCTGTTTAGGTCCCTATCTACACAAGCATATGCCTTTAGGCATGTAAATATAGGATGGCACAAGTGAAAGTTCAACCTTTCACTTCAACATCCACAAGTTTTTAATTAAACGTTAACTAACTCACTGCATTGTCATGTTGTGATATAATTTGTCAACACCTTGTTATAAACATAAATATTTCAAATCTTATTTACAACCTACCTCTAGTAGGTCCATGCTTACCTATCAACCCTATTTATATACCTCCCTTAATTACCATTGACCTTACTAACCTACCTAGGATCCATGCACCTTAATCCCTACTTGCCATAATATATATGGTGTTATCATGTACATTTCCAAATCAGATCAGTTGCAATGAAAGGTCAAACATGTGATTAAATTAATTTTAGGGGATTATTTCGATGAAAAAAATAAAAGTATCATCCATGTGATAAAAAATTCTCATCATTAATTGCAAACTAGTTACATACACAATTAGTGAACTCCAAAAACATGATTTGGCAAAAATGTAAATGCAAGAAAATTTCAACACAGTTACAAACAATAACCAATTACATGTTGCAAATGACAATTTTTCTTATACTATAATAATATTGTAGAGATTTTGTAACTAGACTTGCATGAAAGTGGAAAGCATTTTGCTAAGGTACATTGGTGGTGATGGTGATGAACCATATATTTTTCAAGGGCACATGGGGAATTTGAAGAAGAAAGGCAATGCTTGTAACTTTACAACAAGACTTTCCCCACATGTGCATAGTACAAGGTGAACAATAACAATTCTATAGATCTTGCTTAGATCTAAATTGTGAGATGCATAATTTACCATCATGAAATGATTGGTTTAAAATTTTTTGCCTTATGCACTAGGTGCAAAAAATAACTCATTACTTGTGACAAGTCAAATTGCATAACAAGCATGGAAAAAATGTAAAAATGGAACACAATGTCCACATAAGAAATATTTAGAAGAGCTAACAAATTGTCCTTGAGGTTCATTTGATCATGAAATAGCTGATAAGTGGCCACATGCAACCCCAAGTGCCACCTTTGGTTTATGTCCTTCTACAAATTAGTTCAAGAAAGATCATGAAACAAAAAATATTATTTTTGAAAAATGTTACATGTTTGTGATTAAAGGATTCTTGCTAATGAGGAATATTGAATCCATTTTAGCTTCATGGATTGGCATATAGGTTGTGCCTAATGATGGTGTTCCCATTTAGAAAAATGTTGGCCAAGAAGTTTTTATCAACATTGGTATAAAAAGATTGATTACATCTATGCAACATGCATTAGCCACATGCTTGCCACCCACATGCACATTTGATCTTTAATGTCAAAAGGGACATGATGTGTTTGTTGTTGTGAACTTTCTCCCAATCAACTAATAGCTATTTGATTGTTAGTTTATTTGAAACAACTAACACTAGTGGTGTAGCTAAGGCTCCCAAATTGTAGGAGCTTCTTGACGTATAATATTTTCCTTACTCATACGATTTTCACTTGTACAAATGATTAATCAAACTCAATGTAATTTCATGTAATAGCTTAAGCATGCACTATCAAAGGCTTGTTAATATGTCATTACATATGACAAAGTAGTTCATGAATTGAATCACACATCTATCAAGGTTGTTCGAGCTAACATCAAAAAATGTATTAGTTGGTCCCATAAATCTAACAAAGGGAGGCAAACTTGGGAGAAAAGTTGCATAGATTATAGATTGAGGCCTACAAAATTGAACATGTTAAGTGAAGACCAACATGACTATAAATGAAACTTTCTAATTTTAATTCCATGTGACTAAATGACTTAACATGTATGTCAAATGGGGGAACATAAAAAAAAGTGCCCAAACCTTGATTCATGATTGAAAACTGTGTAAAAAATATAATAAATTGATTCTTAGGTGATTTTAATTCTTTCCAATATTGGTTTTAGGCTTGTAAGTCAAAATTGTTATTTCATGATGCATTGACATTTCAAAGTGCCATTGTATTTTGTTACAATCAACAAATTGTAGCATTGTAAAATTATGTACATTCTCCAAGAACTTGGACACTTTGTGAAATTATGGTCAAAATTAGTCACCAATTGTGACTAGTTGCACTTTGAATTAAAAGTTGTGGGCATTGCCTCCTTGGTGATACAAAACAATTTATAAACACACCACATATATTTTAAGCATATTCTCATAATGAAATATAGGCACCTTATTTACATTTAAGTAAATTTACTTTTTTTTATTATCAATAAGTTGCACCTTATATTTTATTGCACACCATTTGGATTAAAATGAAAGTGACCTCTCTAGTAGTCTTTCTACCTTTCATCTATTTTTTGCATGGATTTGGTATGAAAAATGTTCATGATATGTTGGTTTGTTGTTGGATCACACATTTAAGAGCCATGCACTTGGTCATGAGCAAGGTATGTGGGACATGAGAATGTTGCACTCTAGTTGTTAAATGTAATGAACAACTAATTGAAGCTTACAAGCCATTAATACCCAATGTGGTTGAATAGTCTCAAGAATCTACCTCAAATGTGGATTACCAAAATTTGATTTAGGCCACATAAACAAATGCAAACATTTTAGAAATTCATGTGTCAAGACATAAAATAACACAAATTTGACACCATTGGTTGTTAGCCAAATTGTTTTTTGGCATTTCGCTAGCCATTGATAAAATTATTTTCTTCCATTGTTGAAATTTTGATCACATTTCATAGATGTGTTTAAAAACTAATGAGAAAAAGTGATTAAAAAAATAAAATTAGCCATTTGATCCACCCAAAGATTCTTGAAACCTTTAGTTGACCTCTAGATTTGTATGCAAGGTAGAATCAAAATCGATATATGAACTTGATGCAAAAGTTGAAGATGATGTGGAACACAAAGAATTTTCAAATGTTTCTAATACAATTTATTTGATTTCATGATGAAAAAAAATGATGATTGTGACTTTCAATATAATCTTAAATTGCACAATTCTAGAAATTTGCAAGTGTTTACAACTTTCTAATTGCATGATTGTGATGTGCAACTAAAGATAAATTAATGTTGTTGTTGTTGTGCTCATGAATGTGGATGGTGATCATGAAACTACTTAACATGGGCTTTAACAACATGGTGTTTGATGGATCAAACATAAGATATTTAAACATAGACATGTCAAACATTGTACACATGTAGTTATCATCATCCTAAGGTTGCACTATATTTTATAACTTGTCATATTTCTTTGTATCCGAATGAAGACAATATGAATAATGGAAACTAAAAGATGTTGAATTGAAAATGGTTAAGCTTTCTAGGCATGTGAAAGAGAGTTGTATGGGTTGTGTGTGAGAAAAGATGCCACACATCTGAAAGAGATGCATTGTGCTGGGATGGTTGTTGTGTGATGATTGGAGGGCACACAAGAGGGATAAAAGCTAGTTTATTATGTTTGATGAGAGGTGGGCATCTGGGTGTGATGAACTTTCAAAGATGGTTGTTATGTGATGGGTATTTGAGAAAAAACTTAACTCTACCTTGAATATTGTTATGTGATGCATGCATTTGACATTTAAAAGAACATTAGTTGAATTTTGTTTATAGTGTGTGATGAAAGGTGTACATATAAGAGAGTAGTTGGGAGTAAAACATTGTGTGTCATGGGGGAATAGAATAGAGGAAGTCTTACATGTAATGGAACTGCATTTGAAAAAATGCCATCGATTTAATTCAAGAGATTCACCTCGTTTCTTTGGTTTCGTAGAGGGGTTTAGTAAAGTATAGTTGTTGAATTGTTCCATTTGTTTTAACAAAGCTTGATATAGATGTGGGTGTTCTTCAAATCAAATTAAAGAAACCTAAATCATAAGCTATAAATTTAATGTGTGTGAAATGTGAGTTATCTTTGCGACTAAGAATGTTGTGCACTGAAATCCAACATAGTCAAATCTATTGATATTTAGGATTAAGACAATTGGGACAAAGCAAACCAAAATTGAACTGGTAAATGGTTTCTCTATGCTTCAAATTTCTTTTATTCAACGAAGTATGGTGAGTCTACCACAAGTAGACAATTGTGAGAATTAATCCGAATTAATTCAGAATTGCAATCTATGTTATGTAGCTCAAATGTTTTAAGCATGAAAGGCATAGATTTCATAACAATACAATGAACCAAGTCCTTGGTAGGGTAATTGATAAAGAACCATGACTTGTTTATGTTAAATAATTGCAAAGTATACTCACCTTCACTAATGACCAAATCCCTAGCCCCCACCTCAAATATTGGCATGGTTGAAGTTTTACAAAAATGAAAAAAAACCCCCAGAACTGGGTCGCTCCTTGAAAGTTTCAAAATTAAAAATTCTTGGCCCCGATTGGTTCTTTAAAATAAAAAAAACCAATTCACAAAGACCTCAAACCAACCAACTCCTTTCACAAAAATAAAATACCCAACCCACACTTTAAAATTGAAACAAGGGGTGTGTCACACTTTGGCCTTGCCATTTACATTAAAAGGTATCTTAAGGCAAAAGAAGAGTTATGAAAACTCCAATATTTCACCATGCAAAAATGTAGTCTTCAAAAAACCCTCAAAAAGGAACCAAAATCATTCAAGATATTATAACTTTATAACTAAATCTCAAGTTTCAACACAAGCAAAAATATCATCTCTCAAAAACCCTCATATAAAAACAGACCAATTATCACCTAAGGGCTAAAATCCCTTAAGCTACTATACTCTATAATGAATCTAAACACAATATCCTTGCCTTGGTAGGCTAATAAGGCCAACAAACCTCGGTTGAGTTATTATGAGAAGTCCTTGGGGGGCTGGAGGGATGGTACAGACTCCAAAGGCAAACCATGTTGTTGGGTCCATTATGATGGGCTCATAAGTGAGCATTTCACACCTTTTTTG
>Ga0209208_10008725_pt1 | contig 13459 bp, 13 predicted proteins | sample S1TSphfallax_3_FD_187694 | JGI IMG/M metagenome (GOLD analysis project Ga0209208, IMG submission 187694) | Host-associated microbial communities from peat moss isolated from Minnesota, USA - S1T2_Fd - Sphagnum fallax MG (SPAdes) (version 2) | ecosystem: Host-associated > Plants > Peat moss >...
CGAGCTTGAGGTGGAGCTGATCACGCCCATCGCCATGGAGGAGAAGCTGCGCTTCGCCATCCGTGAAGGCGGCCGCACCGTGGGCGCGGGCGTGGTGTCCAAGATCCTGGAATAGGCTTAAACGGCCGACCAAGGGTGAAGAAGGCCCCGTCCGGACCATCCGGGCGGGGCCTTTCTCGTTCAGAGCCCCGGCGTCTTTGCGCAAGGGCGCGGCCTCGCCATGGACAAGAGCGGGCGAAGTCTGTTCCGTGCAGCCATCCGGGCGCGCCGGCGCCGCGAGGGGGAACGAGCATGGGTGTGAAGATGACGGCGGCGGCGGCCGCGCTCTGTCTGGCGGCTGCCGCGCCGGCGCACGCCCAGGCTCCGCTCATCGACATCTATAAGGGCATCCACGCCCATCCGGAGCTGTCGCACTTCGAGAAGGACACGTCCGCCATCCTCGCGCGCGAGCTTAGGGCCGCAGGCTACGAAACCACCGAGCGCGTCGGCGTCTATCCGGACGGCAGCCAGGCTTATGGGGTCGTGGGCGTTTTGAAGAACGGCAAAGGTCCAACCCTGATGGTCAGGGCGGACATGGACGCCCTGCCCATCCTCGAAGACACCGGCGTCGATTACGCCAGCCACGTGAGAGGCCGCACCTACGCCGGACAGGAGACGGCGGTCATGCACGCGTGCGGCCATGACATCCACACCACCATCCTCATCGGCGTGGCCAGGGCCATGGCCGCCTCCAAGTCCCATTGGCATGGGACCCTTATGCTCGTGGGCCAACCCTCCGAAGAAACCGTAGACGGCGCCCGGGCCATGCTCGCCGACCATCTTTATGAGCGCTTCGGCCGACCCGACCGCATCGTCGGCCTTCACGACGGCTCCGACACCGCCGCCGGCGCCGTCGCCTTGGTCATTGGTCCCTCCCAGGCCGGCACCACGTCCGTGGACATCACCGTCCGCGGCGTCGGCGGGCATGGGGCGGAGCCCGAAGCCGGCCGCGACCCTATCGTCCTCGCCGCCGAATTGATCACCCAGTTGCAGACCATCGTCAGCCGGGAGGAGGATCCCACGGATCCAGCCGTGGTCACCGTCGGCTCGATTCACGGGGGAACCAAACGCAACATCATCCCCGATGAGGTCAAGCTGCAGCTGACGACGCGATATTTTTCCGACGCCGGCCGGGACGTCATCCTGAACGGCATCCGCCAGATGGCGGCCGGGATCGCCGTCTCCGCGGGTCTTCCCCCAGACAAAGCGCCCATCGTCACCATCGTCAACTCAGAATCGGCGCCGCCGACCTACAACGATCCCGCCCAGTCCCTGAAGGTTAAAGACATCCTCGTGAAGACCCTCGGCGCGGACCACGTGACCTTGGAAAAGCCCGTCATGCCAAGCGAAGACGTGGGCGTCTTCGGCCTGGAAGGGCGTCAAATCCCCTTGACCTATTTCTTCCTGGGGGCTGCAAATCCGGACGCGCTCAAGGCCGCAAAGGCCAACCACGTCAGCCTGCCCGGACCCCACACATCTAAATTCCTGCCCGATGCTGCGCCCACCATCGCAACGGGCGTCAAGGCCATGACCGCCGTCGCCCAAGGCCTTTTACAGTAACCCCTTAGGCCGCGCCGCCCCAGGTCCTGCACGCGGGGGGCCGCTTAGGCGTCGTAGCCCGGCATGCGGTAGTCTAGCTTGCGCAGGAAACCCGGCCAGGCGAGCTTGCCCGATCCACCGGGGCCCATGCCCTTGGTCTGCAGTTTGACCTCCGCTTGGGCGTTTTCCGGCGCGATCAAGAGCCCGTCGCGGCCGGCGGATAGGGCACAGACCTGCTGGGTGCAGGCGCGCTCAAGGAAGAACATCTGCATCCAGGTCTGCGCCGCCGAAGACCCAGCTGAGAGCGTGCCGTGATTCCGCAGCAACATCAAATTCTTAGAGCCGAGATCCGCCACGAGGCGCTCGCGCTCGTCAAGGTTAAGCGCGATGCCTTCATAGTCGTGGTAGGCAAGTTGCGGCAGGACAATGAGAGCGTGCTGGCTGATTGGAAGAAGCCCGTGCGCCTGGGCGGCGACCGCCACCCCATGGTCGGAGTGCAGATGCATGACGCATTGCGCATCCTCCCGGGCGGCGTGAATGGCTGAGTGAATTGTAAAGCCCGCGGGGTTGATGAAGAAGGGCGTCTCCCCGATTATCTCGCCCTCGAGGTTCACCTTCACCAAGGACGACGCGGTCATTTCGTCAAAGAACACGCCGTACGGGTTGATGAGGAAATGATGCTCCGGTCCGGGAACCCGCATGGAGATGTGGGTGAAGATGGCGTCGTCCCAGCCATGGAGGGCGACGAGGCGATAGAGGGCCGCCAGCTCGACGCGTGCAAGCCATTCCTCTTCGCTCACCCTGCCTTTCAGCGAACTCACGCCCATCAATGATCCGTCGGCCATGGCGCGTCTCCTCAGGTTTCGCCGCGGACCCTCGCGCCGATGCGACAACGCGTCAAGCGGGCTCATGGGGTTGGAGCGGGAAGTCGGCCGACGCTTAACGGCGCTTTCACATGCGCGCTCTATCCTTAACTGATTATGGACGAGTTCCATCCTAACCGCATGGCGGAGGTCTCCGCCCTAGCCCGCTCGGCGACGACGGCTGAGGAGCGCGAGCGGCTGCTCGACGCCATGGTCGCCCTGTGCGCCGCGGCCAACGGCAAGACCTCCCCGGAAGCGGCGACCCTGCTTGAGACCATTTTCCTCGATCTCGTGGGGCGGGCCGAACGGGACGTGCGCCGCCGGCTCGCCGATACGCTGTGCACCGCGTCCTGGGCGCCAAGCGCCTTGATCAACACCCTAGCCCTTGACGACATCGAGATCGCGCGCCCGATCATCGCCCTCAGTCCGGTGCTGAGCGAGGAGGATCTGATCCGCGTTCTGACCCTGGCGACCGTAGCGCATCATATCGAAGTCGCCCGCCGCCCCGACATCGGGCCCAAGGTCGTAGCCGCCATCCTCGACGGCGCCGAACCCAAGGTTCTGGCGGCCCTCGCGGGCAATCCGACGGCGGACCTTTCGGGCGACGCCATGGAGCGTCTAGTGGGCCTCTCCCGGCGGATCGTGGAGCTCCAGGCGCTTCTTGTGGATCATCCCCGCCTTAATCGGACCCTCGCCCTGGCGCTCTACGCCTGGGTGGGCGAGACCCTGAGGGCTGAGATCTGCGCACGCTTTCACGTGGACCCGCACGCGCTTGAGGTCGCCATCAGCCTGGCGGTCGCCGAATCCCTAGGCGAGGCCCCCTTGCCGGCCGCCGCGGGTCAGACCGGCGTTCCCAATCAGGCGGAGATGGAGCGGCGTCTCGTCGCCAAGCTGCAAGCCGCCGGACAGCTTCGACCAGGATTTCTCCTGCGCGCCTTGCGTGAGGACAGACTGCACCTGTTTGAAGTCGCCCTGGCGGCCATGACGCAGGTCAAGACCGAGGCGGTCTCAGCCCTCGTCAGCGCCGGGCGGGCGGATCTCTTGGCCCTGGCCTGCGCTGGGGTGGGCATAGACAGGAGCGTCTTCCCCACCATCCTGTCCCTTTTGAAGACCCTGCAACCGGCCGCACCCTTCCCCGGACCGCGTGATCAAGCCTTGGCCACGGCCTTAACGCGAACCCCCGGACCAGAGGCCCTGGCCGCCTTTCGCCGGTCCGTGGCCGAACCGAACGCGCCGCGCACCGTTTGACAGGCCGTCCCCAAGAGAGCCATGTCGTTCCCCGCGCCCGCGCCGATGGAAAAGTCCTTGCCCCGCTCCCCGCCTATTCGCCTTGCGTTCGCCGCTTCGGACAGGCCCGAAGCTGAAGAAGCCCAGTCGCGCCTTTCCGAGCGCTACGGACGCTTCACCGAGGCAGAGGCGGACGTCATCGTCGCCCTAGGCGGCGACGGCTTCATGCTGGAGACCCTGCACAGAACCCTTCCCACGGCCAAACCCATCTACGGCATGAACCGCGGCTCGGTAGGCTTTCTCATGAACGACTATGCTGAGGACGATCTGACCCAACGCATCGCCACGGCCGAGCGGGCGGTGATCCATCCCCTCTCCATGCTCGCCCTGGACCGTCGCCGCGTGCAGCACCGCGGCGTCGCCATCAACGAGGTCTCCCTCCTGCGCGAGACACGGCAGACGGCGAAGCTGTGCGTCTCCATCGACGGCAAGGTGAGAATGCCGGAGCTTGTCTGCGACGGCGCCCTGGTATGCACCCCGGCCGGCTCAACCGCCTACAACCTCTCCGCCCACGGCCCAATCATTCCCCTCAACGCCAAGGCCTTGGCCTTGACGCCCATCTCCGCCTTCCGGCCCCGTCGCTGGCGCGGCGCGCTTCTGCCGCATACGGCGCGCGTGACCTTTGAAGTATTAGAACCCGATAAGCGTCCCGTAAGCGCGGTGGCCGACAATTTCGAGGTGCGCGACGTCATCGAGGTCCACGTGGCTGAAAATCGCGACCTAAGCCTTGTGATGCTGTTCGATGCGGGGCGTAGCCTTGAGGAGCGCGGGCTAGCCGAACAGTTCTCAGCCTGAGGGCAAGTTTTGCACGAGTTGTTAAGCCGGCTGCTCTTATGGTGCGTTACGCTTGTGCGCCGAACCGCCGAATCGGTGGAAGTATTGAAGGCTGAAACACATGACGAACCCTGCTCCGAGCCGCTCATTCGCTCCGGTATCCGGAGACACGTCTCCAGCCGGCGCCGCGGAGGTGATCCAAGTGCCCAACACGCTAAAGCTGAAGGTCGGAAGTCGTTTTGGAGGGTTGAACGCCAGCGCCCTGGCGAAGGCGGAGGCGGCGCTGAAAAGCCTCTCCTCCCAGTTCAGCCAATGGCTGCGGGACGAGCTTGAGAAGTTGGACGCGGCCCGGGCGGCTATCCGGTCGGAAGGGCTGACCAAGGAGACCGGCGACCGGCTCTACACGCACGCCCACGACCTGAAAGGTCTTGGGACAACCTATGAATTCCCCATTATCTCGCGGATGGCGGCTTCCCTCTGCAAGCTCATCGAGACGCCGGAAGCCCGGCTGACGGCGCCGCTCCGCCTGGTCGACGCCCATATCGATGCGATCAAAGCCGCCGTGCGCGACGACATCCGTGATGCCGAGAACCCGGTGGGCAAGGTCCTGGTGGAGGAGCTTGAGCGCCAGGTGACCGCTTACATCGCCGCCGACAAGGGCTCGGCCACAACCCCGTAGCCGGCGTCCGGGGGCAGGACGAGGACAGGGCCCTCCTCGCGGCGCTCGACCTTGGGCTCGACGACCACGATGGCGCGCGCCTTCGCCGCGGAGATGGCCTCGGCGACGCAATTGCTTTCGCTGAGCATTTTGAGGTTCATCCGCGTGGGGAAGATAATCTTCCGTTGGCCCGCCTCCGCCAGCCGCAAGGCCTCCCCTGGCGCGATCCACTCCGCATCCACCGTCTCCCAGCCGTCGCACGCGGCCAGCTGGTCCTGCGGCGCGGTGGCGATGAAAAACCACGTGTCGAAACGCTTGGGCGTTATGGGCGGGGTGATCCAGCGCGCGTACACGCTCATGGCTTCCAGATCCAGGCGCAGGTCCAGTTCCCGCAGCAAATCGATGAACGCCCGGTCCCCCTTGGTCACGGCCTCCCGCGCCGCGGCGGCGCGCGGCTCGGCGCACCAAGGCCGCCCTTCGCGCGTGCGGGCCAGAAGGACGCCGGACTCTTCAAACGCCTCGCGGATGGCGGCCACCTTCAAGGCTTGCTCGACCCCGGCCTCAGGATCCCAACCGGTGCTGTAGTCGGCCCAGCGCGGATCCGAATCGCCCGCTTCCGCCTTTCCCCCGGGAAACACCAGCGCTCCCGACGCGAAATCAATCTGGTGGTGCCGTTTCACCATGAGCACTTCAAAGCTCGGCGCATCCCTCACCAGGAGGACGGTCGCAGCAGGAACGGGGCGGACGGGGGTCGAGGCGGCGTCGGTCATCCGCCCATGGTGACGTCTTCGGCGGTGGGTTCAAGGGCGCTGCGGAGGATAGGGCAAGCCGAGGCAGCGATCAGGCCGTCACACGCGCCTCGTTTGAGCCGGCGGTTCGGGCGAACAGGCGATCCATCTTGTCCAGAAGGTAGTCGGCGTCGTCCCGCGGGCCTGCGTGCGGCTGGGTGAGGAAACGCTGCAGCATCCGCTCCTGGAACTTCACGATGTCCAGGCCGGCGCCCTCCGATTGCAGGGCGTGAAACGTATCCACGGCCGCACGAAAGGCGCTGAAGAGCTTCGCCGGAAGGGCGGCGCGCTCATAGATCGCCCTAAGACCCAAGGGTCCGGCGTCGTGAATCATGAGCCAGACCCGATGATGGGGAACCCCCGAGCGCTGCGCCATAGCCCATTCGAAGAACGTCATGTGGCCATGGGCCAGGGCTCTCATGAGCAGAGATGGCGTCAGTTTGTCCTGGCGATGAAGGTAGCTGGTGAAGGTGCGAAGGTCGGCGGCGCGGCCGGCCTGCTCAACAAGATCAAGGGTCGCCCGCTCCCGCGCCCCGAGGACGATCCCCATGGCCGTCTCTGGAGAGAGGGCGTGGTGATCCACCAGATGCTGACGCACATGGTCTGTGACGAGGTCCACGAGGCGCTCGCTAATGGCGAGGGGCAAGACCTGACGGTAGGCCAAGGCGTTGGCGACGCCCTGACTTTCGCCGAAGCGGTCGAGGACGCGCCCAAGACCCTTTTCCGAAAATTGGGCGTTGTCGTTACTAACGGCCGTGCGCACCGCCTCCTCGGCGCCATACTCCGCCAGGGCGTCCGCCACGGTCTCGGACAGGACCTCGCGGCGGGCTATGGCCAGTTGCTTCAAAGCCGAGGCGGCGCGCACAACTTCGGCGAGATCTTCATCGGTGAACACCGGCGAGAAGGCGAGGATCGGCGCAGCAATGCTGTCGAGGTCCGCTGAAAGGCGAAGGGCCACATCCCGCGGCAGGTTGGGTGAATTCTTCAGGGTTACGGCCAGGGCCCGACGCACCATCTCCGCCGCGTCGGCCGCCATGAGGCGCATGACCTCCTCCGCCGCTTCGCGGTCGGCCGGGTCAAGGCCTTCGTCGATGCGGCGGCACAGGCGCTGGGCGACCGCCGCGCGTTCGTCCTCCGTCGGTCCCCTGATGAGGGCGCGGATATCGCCATCGCTGAGCGCGGCTCTGGTGACGGACATGACCCCTCCCCCGCGGATCGTTCGCGCAGATCTTGACGCCATGCGCTTAACGGCGAGTTTACCTTAACGCCAGCGTCGGTCGCCGACGGCTCGAAAATAGACAAAAGAGGATGGAGCGATGCTTGAAGGTTTGAAGGTGGTGGAGTTCGCCACCTACATCGCGGCCCCAGGGGCCGCCGGGATCATGACCGACTGGGGCGCGGATGTCGTCAAGATCGAGCCGCCCGGAGGCGACCCGATCCGCGGCTTCTTCGCCTCCATCGGACACGTGTCCGACGCCAACCCTGTGTTCGAACTCGACAATCGCGGCAAGAGGGGGATGGTCCTCGACATCGCCAAGCCCGAGGGGCGGGAGATCCTGGTCCGCCTCGTGCGGGAGGCTGACATCTTTCTCACCAATGTCCGTCCGGGCGCGCTGAAGCGGGCGCGCCTCGACTGGGAGACCCTGGCGGCGGAAAACCCCAAGCTGATCTACTGCAGCGTCACCGGATACGGTCTCCAGGGCCCTGAGGCCGACAAACCCGGATTTGACGTCGCCAGCTTCTGGTCCCGGTCCGGCGTCGCGGGCTTGACCACCCCCAAGGGCTCGGAGCCGTTCCCCATCAGGACCGGCATGGGCGACCATGTCACCTCCCTGTCCACGGTCGCCGCCATCCTGGCCGCCGTGGTGGAGCGCGCCCGCACCGGGAAGGGCCGCCTGGTGGAGACCTCGCTGCTGCGGACAGGCGTCTACGCCGTCGGTTCCGATATCGCCATTCAGCTCCGCTTTGGCCGTGTGGCGTCCAATCGTCCCCGCGCCGACGCGGTCAATCCCCTGGCGAACTTCTTCCAGACCCAGGAAGGCCGGTGGCTATGCCTGGTGCCGCGCCAGGGTTCTGCGGATTGGGCGCCTCTGGCCAAGGCCCTTGGTCGGGAGGATCTGCTTGCCGACGAGCGGTTCGCCACGGCGCGGGCGCGGCGCACCAACGCGGCGGCCCTCGTGGGCGAGCTCGACGCCACCTTCGCCGCCCTCGCCTATGACGACGCGGCGGCCCTGCTTAACGCCATAGATGCGGTCTGGTCGCCGGTGCAGCGCGCCTCCGAAGTGGTTGCGGACCCCCAGGCGGAGGCGGCGGGATGCTTTGTTGAGACGCCGGACGGAACGGGCGGGTCTTTTCGCGCGCCGGGCGCGCCCGCACGGTTCCCCGGCGCTGTGGACGGGCCGCGCGGTCCCGCCCCGACACTCGGCGAGCACACGCGCGCCGTCCTAGCGGAGCTTGGGTATAGCGACGGGGAGATCGACGCCTTCTACGCCAGCGGGGCTGCGGCCTGACGCGGCGGGCGCTGCGTCAGTTGTGTTGCGCGTTGGAGAGCACGCTCAGGAGATCGGCGGAGAATAAGGACCCGACCGGCCCCTTATCGCCGCCGTCGCTCATGATGAACTGCACCATCATCTCTTGCTCTTTCTGCCGTTCCGCCCGGCCCGCCGACGCATAGGTGACGAAGGCTTCCTCGCCGGGATCGGCGGCGATCTGGACCGAATCGCCCCCGCCCGTCCGATTGAGGTTGGCGTAGAGCTCGGAGACGCTGATAGGCCGGCCGTCGTGGAAGAAAACGCCGTGGTTGGACGCCGCCGCATCTGGAAAAAGGGCGGCTGCGGGCGCACCGGGCATGGACTGCGCCGCCTCGATCAGCTTGGCCGACCCCTGAGGGCCGAGGAAATGGGCCGCGTAAAGCTCGCCCCCCGTTGGCTCGCGCCCAACCCGACCGCGGAGGTAGGCGGCGTGGTCCGAGGCCAGCTCTCCGGCCATAATCGCCGCGCAATGGGGATCATAGCGCAGGTCCATGACCGTGCGCCGGGCCTCCTCCCCCGAAGGCACGTGAAAACGGCCGTCGGACCCCAGCTGGATGAGGTCGGCGTAGCGGGCGTAGCCGTGGGCCGCGCCATGTTGTTTCATGGTGGAGAGCCAGGTCTGTTCGACGAACTGGAAAAGGCCCGCCGCGCTGGACGTCCCCGCCTTTGCGCCGGCGTCGAAACCGCTTTCACGCTTCGCCGTCCGCATGAGGAAGCTGAAGTCCACCCCCGTGGATTGAGACGCGGTCCGCACCGCCTGCTCGACAGCGCTGAGCGCATTTACGGATACCACGGCCATGGGCAGAAATTGCCGGCCTTATGGTTAATGAAAGGTTTCCCCGCACCGGAAAAACCCAGACGGGGGACCCCGGCCCTTGCTGCGCCGCGAACCTTGCGCCCCGAAGTCAGCCTCAGCGTCCTCAAGGGTTTGCCTTCGCCCACCGTTGGCTCGGAGGTTTAAACCTGCTTAAAGGCGGGACGTAAAATTAGGCCGCGGCGGAAGCAATGAGCGACGATCTGGAAAACACCCTCATCATGACCCTCGACGGAGGGCCCGTGACCATCCGCCTGCGTCCCGACTTGGCTCCAGGCCACGTGGGCCGGATCAAGGAACTCGCGCGCGAAGGGTTTTACGACGGCGTTGTGTTTCACCGCGTGATCCCCGGGTTCATGGCCCAGGGCGGCGATCCCAAAGGGATCGGCATCGGCGGCTCCTCCAAGCCCGATCTTAAGGCTGAGTTTTCCGCCGAGCCGCATGTCCGCGGCGTCTGCTCCATGGCGCGCACCAGCGATCCGCATTCAGCCAACAGCCAGTTCTTCATCTGTTTTGACGACGCGCGGTTCCTCGACAAGCAATATACCGTCTGGGGCGAGGTGGTTGGGGGCATGGAGCATGTGGACGCCCTGCCCAAGGGCGAACCGCCGCGTCAGCCGGGCAAGATCATTTCCATGAAGATCGCCGCAGACGTCTAAATCCATCGGCTGCGCGGACGCCGCGGGCGAAGCTGCGGCGAGGTTCAGTTTCGTGGTCGGTCCAGCCAAGCCCATGCGCGTTGCGGATTTTGACTTTCATCTCCCGGAAGACCGGATCGCCCTGCGTCCGGTCAGCCCTCGCGATTCGGCGCGTCTGCTGACGGTGGGGGCGGACGGTCGGCTGGTGGATCGCCAGGTGCGGGATTTGCCCGCTGTGCTTGAGCCCGGCGACTGTCTTGTGTTCAACGACACGCGGGTCATCCCCGCGCGATTGTTCGGCGTGCGCGACCGCTTCGGCCACGAAACGCCGGTGCAGGCGACGCTGCTCAAGCGCGTGGACGAACGGCGTTGGACCGCCCTCATGCGCCCCGGACGCCGCCTTCGCCCTGGGGACGCTGTCCGCTTTGAGGGTAAGACCTTGGGCACGGAGCCGCTCCGGGCGCAGGTGGAGGAGAAGGGCGCGGACGGTTCCGTTCGCCTCGCCTTCTCCCTGGAGGGTCGCGCCCTCGATGCGGCGATCCGACATGTGGGCGCTATGCCGCTGCCGCCCTACATCGCCGCTCAAAGGGCGGAGGACGACCAGGACCTGGAGGATTACCAGACCGTCTTCAACCGGGTGGAGGGATCGGTGGCGGCGCCGACGGCGGGCCTCCACTTCACCCCGGCTCTTTTGGAGGCCCTGAAAAGGCGCGACGTCGATCATGTTTTCGTGACCCTGCATGTGGGCGCTGGAACCTTCCTGCCGGTGAAGTCGGAGACGGTGGAGGCGCATCGGATGCACGCGGAGACAGGGTCGCTCTCCGCGCCCGTGGCCGAGCGGCTCAACGCCGTGCGGGCGGCTGGTGGGCGTCTCGTCTGTATAGGAACCACGGCTTTACGCCTGCTGGAGACGGCGGCGACGGAGGATGGTCGCATCGCGCCCTTCCAGGGCGAGACGGCCATCTTCATCACCCCTGGCTATCGGTTCCGGGCCGCCGATGTGCTGTTGACCAATTTTCACCTTCCGCGCTCAACCCTCCTCATGCTGGTGGCCGCCTTCGCCGGCGCGGCGACCACGCGCGCGGCCTACGACCATGCCGTTCAGTCGGGGTATCGGTTCTACTCCTACGGCGACGCCGGGCTCTGGTTCAGGCAGGCCGGCACATGACGGCCTTTCCCTTCCACATCGCCGCTACCGACGGCCGCGCCCGTACGGGCGTCCTGGAGACGGCCCGGGGCCCCATCCGCACGCCGGCCTTCATGCCCGTGGGGACGGCGGCGACGGTCAAAGCCTTGACCACGGACCAGGTGCGCCAAGCGGGCGCCGACATCATCCTTGGGAACACCTATCACCTCATGCTTCGCCCCGGCGCAGACCGGGTCGCGCGCCTTGGCGGCCTCCACCGCTTCATGGGCTGGTCCGGGCCCATTCTCACGGATTCAGGCGGTTTCCAGGTCATGTCCTTGGGCAAGATCGCCAAGGTCGCCGACGAAGCCGTCACGTTTCAAAGTCACATCGACGGATCGCGACACGTTCTCTCGCCTGAGCGGGCCATCGAGATTCAGGCCAGCCTCCTCGGGTCCGACATCGTCATGCAGCTCGACGAATGCGTGTCGTGGCCCGCCGAGCCCATGGCGGCCCGAAGCGCCATGGAGCGCTCCGCGCGCTGGGGCGCGCGGTCCCGCACCGCCTTCGGAGAGCGGGAGACACAGGCGCTGTTCGGCATCCAGCAGGGGTCGACCTTCGAGGATCTTCGTCGCGAATCGACCCTTCGCCTCTTGGAGATCGGCTTTGACGGCTACGCCATCGGCGGTCTGGCCGTGGGCGAGGGTCACACGGCCATGTGCGAGGCCCTGGAGTTTTCAGCCCCGCTCCTCCCCGCCGACCGGCCGCGCTACCTCATGGGGGTGGGCAAACCCCTTGACCTCGTGGAGGGCGTCGCCCGCGGCGTGGACATGTTCGACTGCGTCCTTCCGACCCGATCAGGCCGCCATGGCCAGGCGTGGACCTGGGACGGTCCCATCAACCTGAAGAACGCGCGCTTCGCCGAGGATGAGGTGAGCCTCGACCCCCACAGCGACTGCCCGGCGAGCCGGGACTACAGCCGCGCCTATCTCCATCACCTGTTCAAGGCCGAGGAGATCCTCGGACAGACTCTCCTCTCCTGGCACAACATCGCCTTCTTCCAGGCGGTCATGAGCGGCATGCGGTCGGCCATCGCCGAGGGACGGTTCGAAGCCTGGCGCAGAGCCTTCGCCAGCCGCCATAAATCAAAGGGTTGAGTGGCCCCGTTCAAGCGCCGGTCCTCGCCACCGGTCGCCCTCGGGGACGGTGGAGCCTATGGGCGCGCCGCTCCGTCCCTGGGCGGGGCGGAAGCGACCGTCTCGGGTCGGCCCGGCGCGGCGGCGGATTTGACCGCGGCGGCCGCGTCGTTGGCTTTTTGCGCTTCGCTGCGCAGGTTTAACGGCGCAGCCGGCCAATCGCAGTGCAGCTGGAGCCCCATGGCCTTGAGGAACCCGCGGCGCACGGCCCCGGCGAGGACAATGGCCTTAGCTTCCTGCTCAGCCTTACTGGCGCCGGAGAAACGTCGCACCCAGCTGCGGACCGGAATGACCCCGGTCGTCGCCGAGCGCACCGCGTCCAAGGCGGCGTCGCCCGCTAGGACCCGCCCCTCGGCGAACATCCCATGGGGCTCCTGGCCGGTCCAGGGAATGTCCACGTCAGGACCAAGGGCGAGGTCAAGGGCGGAGACCTGATCCGTAATGGCGGCGCAGGACGTCAGCCCGGTTGAGTCATAGGGCTTGGCGTAGGCGTGAACGAGGATCACCGGAACATCCTCGTTGGTGAGGTTCAAGTCGTGCAGGGGCGCTTTGACCGCGTCACTGACCCCAGGCAGGCGTTCTTCAGCCGTATTGCTCACAGCGTCCGCCTGTTGGTGGGCCGCATGGGTCGCCCCGGCGAAGTCCGGAGTGGGCAAGCTCGGCATGGCGCACGCGCCAAGGGCCCCGCACGCCGCAAGCGGTGAGAGCCGCAAGAGATTTCGCTGCAACATGGGGGCGCTCTCTAACCAAGTGCCCTCATCATAAGGCTGGCGATGTCGGCGCGCCAACAAACTTTCGCGACGAACCAGCGACGGCGCTGTTGAGCCTTGGCCGCGCACGCGATAGGAAGCCCCCTTCGCAGGATCCGGGGGCGGCGCCGTACTAGGGCGGATGGGGTCGTCAGGATGCAGTGCGGGCCGGTAGCTCAGTGGTAGAGCACCCGACTTTTAATCGAGTGGTCGTGGGTTCGACCCCCACCCGGCCTACCACCGCCTCCGCTGCGCGACGCAGCGGGAACCGATGAGCCGCGTTTTCCTTTGACTTCGGCGCGTCGCGGCTACGTCAGGTTGCAGTGGAACGCCGCTCCGGGACAATATTCTGCCTTGGGGATATGTCCTGAAAGCGGCGCACTACTCGTAGATGAATTTTTCGGCGCATGAGAGACACCCGCCCTCCGCCGATCTGGCCAACTGGTGCAGAATATAC
>Ga0209208_10008726_pt1 | contig 13458 bp, 7 predicted proteins | sample S1TSphfallax_3_FD_187694 | JGI IMG/M metagenome (GOLD analysis project Ga0209208, IMG submission 187694) | Host-associated microbial communities from peat moss isolated from Minnesota, USA - S1T2_Fd - Sphagnum fallax MG (SPAdes) (version 2) | ecosystem: Host-associated > Plants > Peat moss >...
GGATAAGTCTATTATATACCAACATTTGTTCTGATAACTTCATCCCTCTTGAAAGAAAGCATATTGGGCTGTGACTTACTTCATCCATCCTGGAAAGAACAAATTTGGGCTACTACATAACTTCATCCGCCCTGAAAAGAACAAAAATTTGGGCTGCTACATTGCTTCATCCATCCTGGAAAGAACAAAAAGTTGGGGCTGCTACAAAACATCATCCATCCTGGAAGAAAAAAATTTGGGCCGCTCCATAACTTCATCCATCCTGGAATGAGCATTGTGGACTGCTACAAACTTCATTCATCTTGGAAAGAACAAATCAGGCTACTACATAACTTCATCCATCCTAGAAAGAACAACTTGGGCATCTAGCCTGATACATAAACTTCATAGATCCTGAAGAGAACAAATTGAGCTGCAACATAACTTCATCCATCCTGGAAACAGCAAAGTAAACTGCTACAAACTTCATCCATCCTGGAAACAGCAAAGTGGGCTGATCGCGTGCTTACCTACCCGTCTTCGTCGTGGAAGGCTGAAGACAGTAATGGGGTTGCGCACGTGGGCGACGAGGGCGGTTTGAAAATAGAACGCATGGGGTGGTGGTCCAACAAAGTCAACAATCAGACATTCCCGTGAAACCTGATTCCCACTTTTTTTTAATTCCTCATTTTGGTAATATCACGGAAAATGCTACATAAACCACGCGGGTCTTTAATGACAGCAGAGCAAAAGGTACCTCGTAAAAAAGTACCTACGTACCACACGTTTTTTTTTCGTCTCCTTATTTGCCGTTTGCGGCCCGGGATTTGTTTTTTTCAATTTTTTGATGTAGCTGAAGTGGCGATCATCAATAAGATGATTTAGCCAGATTTGGCTACACACTAGATATTAAAGTTTTTAAAAAAAAAACACGCAGAATGCTTCCATATTCTTGGAAACCTACTGGAACTTATCCTTAAAATCTGGCAATTTGGAATGTTTTTTCCTTCAAAATCTGGCGAATTTGGGACTTTTTTTTTCCGTGAAAAATCCTTTGCATAGTTAGAAATCATATTGTTCAGGTCGAAATTTGGCGAAATTTCACCCCAAAAAAGAACACTGCCTTTGCCCATATAATAAAAAAAAACAAATTTGGGTGATGCTCAGACACCTTTTGTACCCATAATGGAATGTTGTGAGAATCTCAACGACTTCATTGGCGATTCTCAACAATCGCCAGTTCTACCCTATAACCTACGACCTTCATTTTTATTAGCAACCTACTACTTTCTAGGTATCGCCATCAGCTCTCTCATTGGCCCTTTTTCTTTCACAACTCTATTGTTTCTTGGATGAAAATATCATAACTGCTCTCTTTGTGGATGAAATAGCATTCATTGTGCATTTCATACATTAAGTTATGCATAGTAGCCTGCACCCTCTCGCTAATTACCTAGTCCAATATGCCATGTTATGATGGGTCCTAAATGCTAAGGAACATGCCCATATACTTAGCACTTAACATGGCATGTTTATGTTCATAACTTGCTAAGCAAGTTATGAACATGGTTTTTTTGGGTTGCACCTAATTTTAGAGCATCTCTAGCAAAATCAAGAAAACAGCTTGCAGGACAAAATTTGGATGAAGTCTCAAAATCACAATCAGGGATTTTTTAAAAAGTTTTTGTGATGTAGTCAAAGTGGCAATTATCAAGAAAATAGTTTAGCCAAAATCCTTCTACATTCTTTGGCTACCTACTGGAACTTATCATCAAAATCTGGCAATCTGGCAATTTGGAAATTTTTCTTCTTTGAAATCTGCGTTCTTTTCCATGAATTTTTTTTGTATTGGTCGAAATCATACTTTTGAGGTCGAAATTTCGTGAAAATTCACCAGTACAAAAACACCGATTTGATTCACAATGGCACCAAAAGGGGTTTGCTCACTCTCCGTCCCTTCCGGGCTGGTCTCTGGGCCCAACTTGGGGATTTTCCTTTCAGTTTCTGCAATGAATTCTCTTCATTATTATTTTTTTAATAAAAGTTTGCTCTCATAACCTAAGGTGGTGTGGAAAGGTGCATTTTTGAACCTTATTGAAAAGGAAAATGATTGTTTCTCATTGGCCAGCCATATTGATCGGTAAGGCTGAATTTTGCACATGCCACAAAGGCAAAATGAAAGGCCACAAAAAGGCAAACCAGAAAAATATCAAAGGAAATGCAAGACTGAAAAATTGCCTGTCACCTTTAAAGTCAACCCAAAAAAAAAAAAAACAAACTGTGTAACTTATCAAATGAAAGGTAAGAAAAGAAAGGGCCTTCTACTAACAAGAATAAACGTTTTCAATTCGGTTGACTTTGATGGCAAGATATTTATTACTAGAGTGCACAACTCTAGGCTTTCGTTGAGTGCCTAAATAAAGCCTACCATTGTAGCTCCAGACCACTCCCTCCAAGCCAGCTAGTGACAGCTTTTCTTTTACTGGCGAAATTTCGCCACAAAAGTGTGAAACTCAAAACACTAAAAATCCCAAAAACAAAGTAATTTTGAAGGTTTTTTGTCGCAAGAAGTGAGGGAAAAAAAAAGGGAAGGAAACTTTGCATATTCGTATATTCGGTTTCATTGTGTACCCTAAAAATATTCGAAAGGATGCTAAAGATTTGCACTTTATTTCTGGTTAATATCCAGATTTGGCTAAATCTTCATAGGGCAATATTGATCATCACTTTTTTCTACATCTCTCCCATAGATGATGATAGCCACTTTGGCTACAAACAAAAATTCCTAAAAACAACACTGCCTAGTGACTCACCTTAAATTCTCTTGAAAACCCTAAGATTGTCCTTTTGTACTTGCTTCTCTATTTGACTCTGTGTTTGTATGCTTGAAGTTCTTCTAGGTCTCATTGGGTTCGGAAGACCACGGAAATACCCTAAATAGCACACTTCGTTCTCTTTGTTGGGCCCTGTCCCTCACAAAGAGAACAAAGTGTGAGGATTTAGGGTTTACAGGGACTATCGCATTCGATCCAACTTTTGGTTTCACTCACCTTATTAAAATTGGTTTCACATTAGGTGAACCGGTTTTTTGGGTGAAAGTGTTTAGACCATTTAGATTGAAACAGATTTTTTTGGTGTTCAGAGTGTGGACACAGTAGGTAGATGTGCAACGGTCTTATCTATTGGCAGGGCCAGCGTGTTTGTGATGCCTTGTTTAATGAACACACTTCAAAAAAGTAGCTTATGATAAGAGGAGCAAGTATTTTCATATCACTTAATTTTATATCTTCTATGTATAAGATAGATCCTCCATTGTACTCTTTGCTATGACATGTTGTTAGCTGCTTTTTCTTTTGTTTTTGAGAAAATGCCCACATGGTTCCAAGAGTCTTGGACTTTAGAGTCAAAGTGGTGATATTATTATATTAATTGTGAAATGGCTTGGCCATCATTTGTTGGGCAATGTAGGAAAGTGACAATGTTTTTTCTTATTTTGTTTCAAGGGAAGTGTAGTGGCAATCAAAGGGAAGTAAAAACATGTCATTACTAGCTACAACTCAAACTTGGAAGCAAATGTTAGGCTACTAGCAAGTTTTTGAGGAGCTCTCAATCTAGCTATGGTGCTTTGTGAGTGTGAAGCAAATTGGCTATCAATATAACACTCTTTCCAAGAGTCTCATTCATGAGAAATATTCAAATTCATATTTTCAAGGTTGAAATGCAACAAATTCATTAGGCTTATTAAAACGATGTAAACAAAGGAGTTGCAAATAGCTAAAAAAACATCACTCAACTTTCGAAATTACAAGGAATTAACCAAATATGAAGGTGCTAGCAATTGAATTGTTTTAAAAAATTTAGAAAACATGTTTACATAAGTCTTATATATGCAATAACACCAGGTCAATATGCTCCTCTAGTCCAAGCATCAAATTCATAGGGTATGGAAAACAAAATTAAAATATAAAACTTCTAACTGTACATGCCAACCACCAAAGGTAGGTGACAATCTAAAATAGCCCACAAATTGTTCTTCAAAAATCTTAATGAACTATGGCCATTTCTACAAACTTAAAATGCTTAGGGAAGGAATGTGTCAAAACCATAGATGCATGAATGGTCCTCCAAATGTGAATCAATGGATTAAAATCAAATGGTGATTCCAAAATGGCCTTGGATTTATATTTCATACATAATTTGAACATTCCATGTTCAACATCTAGCTACCAACAATTGAGCAAAGGTGAAATTACAAAATTTGATTCATCAAACCACAACATATTTTGTTCATAATACCACACCATCAACATTTCCAAGTGTTTGGCAAAGTTAGTTTCACATTGAAGTTACCACCAATACCATGGATATATAATGCCCATGGCATCAAGCGAAGCACATTGAGGAAACAATTGTCCAACTCATTGATCAATTAAGTAGCTACACTAGTCAACCCAAATAACCAATTTTTAAAAAAAAAACCATTCATTTGAAACCCCAAAATTCACAACACATCAAGATTATGTGCATTCAATAAAATTCAAAATAGGGCTAACAACTTACTTGAAAATTTTGACTTCATCTTGGAAATTAAAGTTTGGAAAAAATTCCAAGTCACAACTATTCACATTTTTGAAATTGGGTCATTGTGCATAGCCCAAAGGTTTTCATTATTCACAATGAAAGCATTTTGTTCATTATAATCATTTAGGTCTACCACCCATTTCATGTCGATGTGCTTATGGATGTAATCTAACAAACTTTTAAATGCCCAAAACTCATCACTAAAAAATGAAAAATTACCATCATTGTATAAAGTTGCCCCTTGTAGATCCTTACTACAACCATTAGATTGCATATAAAAACAACACATTGTTATGCAAATCACACAAAAAAATCAATGTTCTCCAAAAAAAAAGGACGATGTAACACATTCCCAACATGCAATAGGGATCAACAAACAAGATCATATGTATTATTACGATACAAGTAAACAAGATCAAATCAAATTGATTAACAAGATCATCAAAATCAAAACATCAAGATTAATAAGTTAAATTAAGTTAAATTGAAACAAGGTGCCTTGGTAGCTTGGTTATTTGAGCTTTGTAAAGACCTTTTGGCTAAAAGTGGCTTGTATTCTATTTATTTTTTGCAAAGGATCCAACAAGCATATATGATGGGTTTTTATGTTCTTGAACATTTTAAACCCCTTTGTTTCCATTATATCAATAAGTTTAATGAATTCAGAATGTTTTTTTGGGCTATGAACAAAATAAGCATTCAACTTTGCAACAAATCCTTTATGCTTCAACTATCCCCACAAAAGACAAGGTCTTGAATGCCAAATTTCATTTAGGAACCATGCAATGAACTTTAATGGAAAAAAGTGCATAATTTGTATTAATTTGCTTAGTGACATTGGTTTTGGTGCCTTAGAATGTACTTATCTCATTAACACCAAAACAAAGGAACTTTTCAACTATAGAAACAAAATTCAAGCCTCCTCCTTTCTGTAGGGCTTCCATGGTCACAATAATCAAATTGTCGACCCCATTCCATCAACAACCTTTTGAAAAGAAATCAACATGGGAATTGTCACCCAATTTTGCATCATATATGTGTGTATGGAGATTCAATTCCCATTATCCACAATTTTCACCTAATCACATGTAAAGGCCACATAATTAACAAAAAAAACATTGGCCAAAATTGCATTAATCATTTAAACAAACATAAATTCAGCCATTATCCAACTTAAATTACTAAACTAATGCATTTTGGGGTTATTAAACGCACCAATGAAAAATTATAGAACCCTCCTACTTTCATATTTTACCATAAGATGATCCCATCTAAGATTTAGAACAATGTGGCAAAATGGACCTTTTTCTTTTCCATTTCCAAGTGATTATTCTTGTTGATTTACTGCAAGACAATAGAAGAAGTTTAGGTAGGAAAAAGAAACTTGGTTTTTTTTAGTATAGAAGTCTTGTTGTTGTAATAGTCTCTTTTCTGATCTTCAACTTTGAGAAATCCTTTTCTACTTTCCTCCTACAGCCATGTTTCATCAACATATCCCACTTGGGAGCAAGTAGGCAAGGCTTCTTATCGATTGTGTTGCATACCTTGCATTTGACATTGTGAAGAATGCCATCAATGGCAAGGACCCCTTCCACACCAAGGAGCTTCATCGCCCATTCTAGCTAAAATTTATGTGTGCAATCATATAACTTATTTTATCAATTAGAGGACAAGGGACCAAATCAAATTGATCTAACTTTATATCAAATAAATCAGTCAAATCAATGGCCTTTTCTTACAATGTGGGGGATTCAACATGCAACCTCCCACTCAAACTAGGTTGGGCATAAGTTGGAAACAAAGGGGTTGCATCAAAAGGCAAGCCAAAAAGAGTTGGATGAAAAGTAATTCAAAAGAAAAAGAAATGTGAGAAGGCCCATTACGAAAAAACAACTAAGGAGATGATAAGGTGAGATGACATTGGTTGTAAGAACATGTGATTTGGGATGAATCAAGTTTAATGAATTGTCACCATCAAAAGGTAATGGCATTGAATTGCACATTAAACACAAGTGTTTTGCATTCAATGTGTTTCTACTACCTACAAAGTACCATACCAATGCAAGTTTCAACTTGGTTATGGACCTCACTATTGATTCCAATGATTTGCACTTCATGGTCCAATTGATGCATAATGTGCGCACACATCACAAACAAACAAACACAAAACATAACAACACAATAATGCACAAGTGCAAAACACAACACAAGCATAACACAATAAATCACAATTCAAAACAAAAACACAACACCAAACTATAAAAACTATAAAACCCTAAATGCATTGAAGATTGAAGCCCAAAAAGATGGAATGTGAAAATGTACCTTACTCGACTTGAAAGCAATTTCCACAACTTGAAGCAAGAATTTGTACTTCACTTTGGAAGAATTGTTTTTCATTTTGTGGTGATGTTCACCCATGTTCAATGTTCACATCATAAAAAAACTTCAAAGCATTTGCCTCCACATTGCATTGTGCACAATGAAAACCTTGGGTTTGTTATTAAATGTTATGATTTCTAAATCTTTGCCTTAATGTTTGAAGCTTCAATGACTCTAAACTGAAAGCAACAAGTAAGCAAATGACCATCACTACTTGAAAAAATGTGAGTTATGGTGACAAAGGCTACTTCTTTCAACAAACTTGTTAACAACCTTAACCCTTGAACCTTAGCCAAAAGTGGTTATTTAGATGATTACAATGGTGCAAGATGGTGATGGATAATGATAGAAGATAAAAACTAGATGGCGATTTGGTCAATTGCCACTAAAGAAAATTGGCTCCATTGGCAAACACTAATGTTGTAATCTAACTACTAATCATTGTTTTTTCCCCTTTTTTGCATGTATTTGTTGCTAAACTATTTTTTTTGGTGCAATCTAACTATTTTTTCGCCATAAAAAAAAGTTAGTTATTAGGTGTGTTATGTCAATTACTTAAGAGTTAGTTTATCGTTAAGGTGGGTTTGTTTAATTAATCTAGTTTAGTTGTTGATTAACAACAAATCAATTATAATGTGAATAAGTTCCAATTATTTCGTGAATGGGGTTTAAAACCCCTTTGATGTGAATCACAAATCACTTTGAGTGATTTGAAATTCCAACACCTTAGTCTTGTGTGTTTTTATAGTTTTTATATGTTTATACATTTTGTTAGTTTGGTGAACATTCATTACAAGGAATGTTGTCCATTTCAACCCATGAATTTGTGACTTTTGTCCAAATTAACCATTTTTGCAATTATAGATGCAACTATCCACCATGGTATTTGGTGAAAATGACTTGCAATTGCATAACAACTACAAAGTGGTTTGCAGTTGCATATGCAAATTATACTTGCAACTAATGTCGATTTGAATGAAAATGAAAAATTCAATTATATCATCCATTTTTAGTGGCATCCCAAAATAATGAAAATTTATTTGTTTCTACAATTTGGAAGGTGGTTCATAAGCCATTGGACACCACATGGCAACTTTTCAACTTGACTTGTGACTATAAATCCTAGTTGCAAATGCACATGTGATTAAATGTGAATTGGCCCATGAATTGTTAGATTTAGTGGTCTAATTTTTTTCCCTTAAGTTTTTTCAACAAATTAACTATTAAATGTGTAATACGGTTTGGTGGGTTTGTGAAATTTTTAAAGGACCCATGGCAATTAATGGTAGAAATAGGATTAAGTAGTAAGTAATGTGTATATGGCTAAATTGGTGCAAACAAGATACAATGAGCCAACATGATTACTTTTTTAAAAAATTACATGTTTTTTCCCAAAAAAAACTTTTTCATACAAATGAATTTTGAAACATTTTTTTGTGTAATTCGTAATTTTTTATAATAAATGCTTATAGTTGTCTTAGTACATGACATGCATTTTTGTTTATCATTTTGAATAAATATGATTTATTTTTAAATGTCATGTTTCCTTGTAAATTTAGTGTTTTGTTTATAAAAATGATAGTAATTTCAAATCATAACCGAAAATTCATTTTTTACATTTTTATGTTTCTTAATATTAAATTATAATTTTTTTTAACACATCAATTTGGATCAATTTTGGAGAGTTCTTTGATTTTTAAAAATTTTAGAATTTTGCATACTTTGGGATATGAATATTTTTTCAATGTGGATAGTAGGTCTTTTTTTCCCCCATCAAATGTGTTTTATTATATGAGGCATTTTGATAGTCCTTTGCAAAAGTGATTCCTATTTGATGCCATACGTATTCATTTTCAAAGGTCCTAAATTAGAACTCAAATTAAATATTTTATCAAATGAATTTTTGGTTTCAATGCCTTAACATTCATATGAATGAAAACACAACAACTTGCCATAATTGCAATGGCTTTAAATGACAAAACATAAATATTTATCCAATTTTGATTTTTTTTCTGCATTTCGACACTTTTTTTTGGCTCATTGGATTATGATTACACCTAAATAATAGGTATTTTATCATCTTGATATGTCATAAATTTTTTTAATTAGGTAGGTTAAATAGGTAGTAGGTAAATAGGTTAATTAGTAGTATGTATTTCATTGTGTTGAATGAAATAATGTTATGTTTAATTAATTAATTAATTAAGCTAAATAATTAATCAATTTGTAGGTTGTAAGTTGTAAGGTAATAAGTAGTAGGTATTTTATCATGTTAATATGTGACAATGTTTTTATTATAATTTATTTATGATCCATTTATAAATATTGTATGTGAATAAATTATATATCACATATTTAAATTAAATTTTATTGTTAAAATTAGGATATAACAAAAGTCAAATTGTATAATATAATTTTTAGAATCTAATGAAGGTTTAAGATATAGAAGATATATTTATTTATTATTATTATGTTATATATTTATAAATCATGTGATTGAATTTATTTTTTCCACATAATGGTCATTGAAATTGTATTTAATAATGATCACAAAACTAAATATGAAACTACTTTTTCCAAAAATGGTTATGGCACCCATCATATGCAAAATTCATGTAATTCTTTCAAAATGTGATAATGTGATTGAAAATATTCAAATACACATTTCGTCTTTTTTTGGTTTGAAATTTTGCATAAATGTGAAAAATAAATACAAAAAGGCAATATTTGATCACTTTTGTTTTTTGAGAAAAAAATCATTAAATTTCCAAAGATTTGAAAATCATGTTGTGACATTTTTTTATTGGGTTTTAGTTTGGTAATATTTTTAAGAAATTAATCATCATTTAATTTGAGATCCCTTTAAGGTTCCTCATAATTAATGTGATGTTAAAAAATGAAAAAAATAATCATGACAATTTTTCTTTTACAACAACATGATGATGTACATAAAATAAATGTTTAAAAAACAAATTCCCTAGTTATGACCAATGTATCAAACAATAACAATTGTTGGTATTAAATTAATTGCAAGGCTATTGTGTATAACACACCTTGTTTTTTTCAAATCAATTTATATTTGTAAGAAGAAAAAAAAAATGCATTATTGAAAAAACTTTAAGTTTAAACTTTAATCTTGTCATTTGGATTAGACCTTAATAAGGTATCAAAGATAAAAAATGATGTTTTGTGTAATGTTTTAAATGAAGTAGGGTAAATAAAATGCACATTATTATTTTGTCATAAGAAGTGGGGTGGCTTGGTGGTAAAGGAGTTATTTTCCATTCTTGGTGTTCAAAAGGATCAAATCTCATAAATGACATGGGTTGTGGTCAACAGTGGAATGTTGACCAAATATTCTTTACCTATCTAACCATCTTAAACACCTAACTAAATGTCTTTATGTTGGCATAATAAGTGGCCCACTTAATAACCTAAATTAGTAATTTAAATTTAGCCTATGTAATGACATGTGTCAACATGCTACAAGTTGAATTTAATGAAATTAACAATAATGTAAATATATAGAAATAATATTTTAATATCTAAATAATAATAATTAAAAGAAAGAAAGAAAAATAATGTGACTAAATTATTTAGTCGCAAAATCGTTCACAAAATGACAATGCCATGTAAGTTGGTTTGGATAGATGAAAAGTTCATGTAAGTTACATCTTTATGCAACATCCATTATAACTTAGTGTCACATATTGTCTTTTGGGACTAAATTTTTATGCAACTTGTCCAAGGCAACTAGGAATTGTAACAAGTTACATGTGGTAATTTTGACTAAAAATAGTCATCAATCCAATTGTTTATTTGCAAATTCTTGTAGTAATTATGTTTGGATTTAGATTCTTTTGCATTGCAAGTGAATATATTTTTTGAATCACCAAAAGGCAATCTAGTTTGGTAATGCCAAAAAAATTAGATTTGTTGTTGTGTTGTGCACTAGATTTTGTGTTTTTTCTTAAGAATGTGTATTTTGATTGTTTTTGAGATTATAGTTAATAATGGTTACAAATATGGGTGTTTTTGGTCTATTTCTTGAATTGAAAAAACTCAACTAGTGATTTTGACATTTTGGAGTTTTATTTTCATTTATCACTCCTTAGGGGTTTGGACACCACAAGGGCCTAGTTCCTTGAAGCATGGAATTAAGGGGTGAAAAAAAAAATGCCATTAGTGGGGGCCCTCTTCTTTCTTCTTTATACGGGTCCATCAACAATTAATGTAACAACAACAATATGGGTGATAGTATCCACAACCATTGCCCCCATCACCATCACTAAAAGCTTGGAGCTCTCAAGGTTTTTTTTCATTGTAGCAATTTAAGGTGGGAGGTGGGGGGAGGACCACCAAACCCCTCATCATCATGTTGATCTTCGTCATTTCTATGGTCATGGGCACCACAATAAAAATAGTAATGCAACTATAACTATTTTTTTCATTGCAACAAACCAAGGTGGGAGGTGGGGGGAGGACCATTAAACCCCTTGTCATCATGTTGATCTTCATCATCTTTGAGGTCATGAACACTATTGTAAAAGCAACGATGCAAATGTAGTTGTAGATACAACAATGCAAAGAGGGGTGGCAAAAGGTGGGGTGTGAATGAAGGGTGTTGTTGTAATAAATGGGAATTTGGTGGTGCCATTTTTGTTCAAACTCAAGTTCAGTTGACCTTAAGGGTGTAGCCAAAAGTGAGGGTCCAGCACCTACACTGGCTACCACAGACCCTGCCTGCCTTGTTCTGATTGTTCGATCTCTCATTGACAGACACCTATTCCCACTTAGGCCCCAACCGGCTCATTGCTCGACTGCCGATCTATTTGTATTTGAAGATCTACAGACCATTAAGCACCTGACTGGACATAGCACAGCTCACAATGTCTTTTCACACATATGCATCAAAACAGCTTTGCATTTCATTCACAAGGTATATACATACTCCGACAGCACAAGCATGTCCCTTCAAAAACACGAGTCTGATCGTTTCTGGAGTTCTGATTTCTCTTCTACCTCCTCTATCCTCCTGCAGCTTGAACTTAGCTACCTATCAGACGCAGCGGAAGATCAAAAACAGCAAAAGCTCTTCACTACAGAGTACCTCTCTCCTCCTTTTCCTTCTGTCTTTCTCCCAAAATCTTTCCCCACACTATCGCTCTCTCTACTGTCCCACCTCTATCTTTTGCTCTCCGTTCTCTTCTCTACTCTTCCAAGCCTCCTTTTCTCCAACAGTCTTCTGATCTTCTTCTTCCGACCTCCGTTGCTTCATCCAGAAGTTTCTCCAAATCACTTAGCGCCGTTCCAATCTGATTCCCAATCTGCCGTCACATTAAACAGACTCCATCAATGCCGGCCGCCATGCAAAACCCAATGTCCAGCATCCCTTTCCAAAAAATCAACAACAGCTCATGCAGGATCAAAGCAAAAGCAGCCGCCATGCAGCAAACGGCTTAATTAGACAAAACAAACTACTTCACTGATCAGGGACATCCAGAAGTGGATGTAACCTATTTTAGGGTTACACCACAACTTGTAAATCCCTTATCAAGGTTCTTCAAACCTCAAACATTATATGACAAGATGTGTAGCTTCATGGAAAACCATTTGAAAATTGAAAAGGTTGTCCCTTGGCCTTCAAGCTTGTGATCTTTCCTTCTTGCCTTTTCTAAATCCCAACAAACCATACAATGATTGTTGTATGTTGGATTCACATGACCTTCCTTGTGTGCTTTGTGTTTTGTTGCATAGTCTTAAGAGAATCCTCAAATCTTTTTTCCTCATTGTGACATTTAATGTTTTTGAAGATTGATACTTTATTGATTTGCCTTAAGTGGAGCATGGTTGTTCTTACTAGGTTAATTAATGTTCTTTACAAGAATTGGGTTCACCCCTTAGGTGCAAAGAACATAACATAAGTTGGAGATGCCCATGTGACCTTATTGTGATGGATTTTTTTTATTGCCTAAAAAATAATGTAGTGTTTATTAAAATGATGTAGCAAACCATGAATGGTTACAAAATGTGATGAATTAAAAACCCACGATTTTCATAACAACAAAAAATATTCATTTTAAAGTCATGACATATTATAAATTATTATATAAAGGTGCAATCATACCAATGTGTATCATTAATAATCGTAACCATTTTTTAATTTTTTGAATTTTGGATTGTATAAAAAAAATTAATTATAAATATAATAACTATTCGTAAAATGTTATTTTGAATACATTATGTACATATCATAAAAATTTGGAATCAATATAATGAATAAAAAATACGTAATATACACTTTTAATGACTTGTAACCATTGTTTAAAAACAATTTTGAAACTAAAAGCATGATTTGAAAAAATAAAATTATAATATATTTTTGGATATTTTTTAATGTATACTTTAACATAATAGTATCCAAAAAATTAAAAAAAAAATTCAATGTTTTTTTAAAAGACATATTTAAATATTATAAGATTTTTTTTTTTAAAACAACAAAAAAAAAAGGGTTAA
>Ga0209208_10008727_pt1 | contig 13457 bp, 10 predicted proteins | sample S1TSphfallax_3_FD_187694 | JGI IMG/M metagenome (GOLD analysis project Ga0209208, IMG submission 187694) | Host-associated microbial communities from peat moss isolated from Minnesota, USA - S1T2_Fd - Sphagnum fallax MG (SPAdes) (version 2) | ecosystem: Host-associated > Plants > Peat moss >...
GGTTCTCGGCTGGCCATCGAGGAGCGCAATCTCGCCGAAGGTGTCGCCCGGCTCCATGATGTTGAGAAACATCTCCCGGCCTTCCGGGGAGCTCGCGCTGATGAGCACCTTCCCGGTCACCACACCGTACAGCGCATCGCCCGGACCCGCCTGGGAGAAGACACTGGCGCCTTCGGCATAGGTTCGCCGCACGGCCAGTCCCGAAAGTTGCTGAAGGGTGGCGGCCGGCAGGCCCCGGAAGAGCCGATTACGCTCGAGAATGGTTTGCACGGTCAAGGCCACGGGCTCACTCCTTAGCGTCGCGCCGAGAGCGTGAGCAGACGCACGCGGCCATACCCCTTGGCGAGGCTGGTCGTCCCCACATACGTGCAAACCATGCCCACGGCGCCTTCCAGGCAGAGCTGGGCGGCAAACGCTTCCGTGACGAATACGCCGCCGGGCGGCGCCACGGGAACGATCCGCGCTGCAAAGGAAAGCTGAGGCCCGAAGAACGAAGCCGTCTCCTCCACCGGATCGATGCCGGTATCTGCCGTCCCGAAATGCACCGCAACCCGGAACGCGAGCCGCCGACCGAACTCGAGCTCATCGACCAGACGTGCGGTCGCAGCCGTCATCTCCAGAGCCGCCCGGGCCGCGGCGGTCGCGGTGCGAAAGACCGCATGAATCGCATCACCCCAGGTCTTGCGAAACAGCACCTCGGCCGCGTGCTGGCGCAACACCGCCGCCGCGGTGTCGGGCAGCAGCCTCGACCAGTACCGGCGCGTGTCCTTGGCATTCAAGCTCGAATAGCCGACCGCATCGGCGAACATCAATCCGTAGCGCATGCGGTCGGCGTAGCCGGAGCGCGTGCGATCGCTGCCGCCGTAGCCGCCGCTACCGCTGCCGCCGCCGTGGCTACCGCCACCGCCGCCGTGACCGCCGGGCACAATTTCTCTGCTCAAGGATTCCCGTGGCATGCCACGATACTGCAGCCAGGTTCCCCGCTCCCGCCGTAACGCCACCCACGGCGCATGCAGCGCATCGGCATGCCCCACCGACAGTCCGAGGGCGGTCTGCACGCAGGCTCGTTGATTGTCATCATCCTCGTCGAGCAGCAAGCTCGACCAGGTGTACGCATCGCGCCGGCCCGATGCGCGGCGATTTCCGATGACTCGATCGGTGGCTTCCACGGAGTTGTCGGTGGGCGCATTCGCGACGATGACATGCAGCTGCACCCCCCGGCGGCTGAGGCTCTGCCAATCGTTCTCCCGATCGAGGCCGGTCGCAAACGCCAGCGCCGGAATCTCATCATCGTCCGTCATCATGTCCGCCGCGACCGTCGGCGTCCTTGCCGACTCATCCAAGACCAGGCCGATGGCGGGTCGGTACCAACGCTCGATGATGTCGGCACAATCCGGGCGCAGCGGTTGCAAGCGGCGCAATTGCGCAAAGGTCCGGGTCCGCGCCCACAGATTGTGTCGGCACAAGGAATTCGCCGCCGCGACCGCCGTCTCGAGCACCGCACGATCGCCCACCACCGCGACCGCCTCAGCGAGGGTCGCCCAATGAAAGTACGCCGCTTCGGATTCGGCCGGGATGCCAATTCCCGTCAGAGCGGCGATGACCGATGAGGCGAGCCGCGTCGCCCGCTCCGTGTCGCCGGACAACATCCACAGCATCGCGGCATTCTGGGCGGTGAAGCTGCCACCGGTGCGTAGCGCAATGAGTTCATAGGCTTCGGCAGCCCGAATCAGCAACGCCTCCGCAGCGGGGCCCGCGCCGAGAAAGGCCAGATCCTTCAGCAATCTCGCCTCCAGCGCCAGGTAGTCTTCCTGCGCAGTATCGGCGAGGGCAGTGTCTTTGAACGCCGCGAGTGCCGCTTCGGTGGAGCCGCACGAGGCCAGCGCGAGGATCGCGACATGTTGCAAGGGCAGCGACTTGGGATGACGCAACAGGGCCTCCTGCGCGAGATCGAAAGCCGCCACGAAGTTGCCGCTGCGCTGCAGTTGCCACGCCGCCGTCAGTGCCGACGCCTCGTCTTCCATCGGCCGGTTACCCACCCTCAGGCCGCCTCGAACAGCGCGACGGTCTCAACGTGCTCGGTGAAGGGAAAGAGGTTGAACGCTGCCAGCGCCGCCAAACGCAGCGCGCCGGAGGCGGTCAATCGCGCTGTGTCGTTGACGAACGCAGCGAGCCCGCAACTGACGTAGACGAAGCGCCGCGGTGGTCGCGCCGCGAGCGCATCGATGAGCGCGGCGTCCAGACCCTTGCGCGGCGGGTCGGCGATCACCACGTCCGCGCCGTCGGCCATCCCATGCACCATCGCCGCCGAACCCGCCACCACGCTGACCTTGGAACGATCCAATGAGCCGAGCGCGGCAACCCCGACTTCGAGCCCGGCCAGCGAGTGCGGGCTCAATTCGTTCAAGCGCATCTGCGAAGCCCGATCGACGAGCGACAAGCCGATGGCGCCGGCTCCCGCATAGAACTCGGCCACCCGCGCACCGTCCGGTATGAGAGTACGAATGTGCCCGATGATCCGCTCTGCCATCTCGAGATTGCTTTGGCCGAACGCACCCGGTGGGAAATGCACGGCCGCACCGCCGAAACGCTCCACGACGCAGGGGGGACCGCACCAGGGTTCGAAGTCCGCGCCAAGCACGCCGTTGGTAGGGTCCCGATGGCCATTGAACCAGAGGCTGTGCAAATCGTCGCCGAGCCGCTCGCGAATCAGGCGAAAGCATTCGTGCAGGGGTTCCGAGGTCGCGCTGTTGGCAACGATGACCACTTGAGCGGTCTGAGAGCTGCGCTCGATCACCACCTGCAGATAACGCACCAGACCGAGATGTGCCTTGTCCGAATAGGTGGTCAATCGCGAGTCGACCAGCGCCCGACGGACGACCGCGGCCACGTGATTGATGAGGGGATGATGCACCCGGCAATGAGGGATGGTCACCACCCGATGGGTCCCTATTTCAAAAAGACCCAGCTTCGGCGACCCCACCCGACCCCGGATTGCCATGCGGGCCCGCAGCCGGAACTCGAGGAGGGATCCCGACTGCACCCGGACCTTGGGCAAGCCGTGGGCCTTTGCCAGCGAATCAAGCACGGAACGAGGTTCCGGCGCGATGCCCTGCTCGCCGAATCGCGGACAGCCGCCGCACGGAGGCCGGTGCGGACAGGCGGTCTGATGGCTTGCTGCTGAGAAAGTGTCCCTGCTCACAGGTCTGCCACGCTAGCAGACCGGCCAGCCTAAGCGTAGCGCAACGAGCGGCGTGTATGGCGGCGAGTCTCCCCGATCGCCGCCGGTGCCGCCAGCTGATATCGTCACGCCTTCGCCGGAAGGCGCCGAGGAAATCCGACCGATGGGGCAGACTGCAGATCGACCGCGAGGTTCACCATGACGGGTCCATCGAATCCGTCGCGCCGCGAGTTCGTCGCCGGGGCCACCTCGGCCCTCGCGCTGTCGGCAGCCGCCGGCGCCGCTCGCTCGGGTGCCGAAGGAAGCGCCGACGCCGCTGGTTCCCGCAACGCGGGTGTCACTTCGCTCACGGACCTTACGGCCGTCGAGGCCGTGGCGCAGATGTCCCGCGGCGAACTGACGGTCGAGCGCTACGCAGCGGCACTGCTTGCGCGTTGCCGGGAGGCGAGGTCGCTCAACGCCTTCATCACACTCGATGCCGAACAGGTCATGGCCGATGCGCGCGAACGCGATCGGCAGAGGCGCGCCGGAAAGGCAACCGGTCCGCTGTTCGGCCTGCCGATCCCGGTGAAGGACAGCGTCAACACCCGCGAGTATACGACCACCGCCGGGACGCCCGCCCTGCGGCATTTCCGCCCGAAGGACGATGCGCCCCTTGTTGCAAGACTGCGTGAGGCGGGTGCAATCGTCCTGGGCAAGACCAATCTGCACGAACTGTCCTTCGGCTGGACGAGCAAGAATCTCGCCTTCGGCGCCGTTCACAATCCCTATGATCCGACGCGCATTCCGGGTGGCAGCAGTGGCGGGACGGCCGCTGCCGTCGCGGCGCATTGCGCCCCGCTGGGGGTTGCCGAAGACACTGAAGGCTCGATACGCGTACCCGCGGCGCTTTGCGGTATCGCAGGCTTTCGCCCCACGACCGGCCGCTACTCGACTGCCGGCTGCGTGCCGATCTCGCCGCTCTTCGATCAGGTGGGCCCGCATGCGCGTAGCGTGTCGGATCTCGCACTGTTCGACGCCGTCGCGGCGGGTGACCCATCGCCCCTGGGCGCATCGACTCTGCGCGGCGTGCGGCTCGGCGTCGTGCGCGACTATTGGTTCGCGGGTCTCGATCCCGACGTCGAGCGAGTCACCACGCGCGCGTTGACGCGCCTCGGTGATGCCGGCGTGGTCCTCGTCGAGTCCACCCTCCCGGGTCTGCAGGCGCTCATCGACCGCTCCACTCAGCAGATCCAGAACCACGATGTACGCCTGGCGCTGCCGCAATTTCTCGACGTGTATGGCGCCGGCGTGAGTTTCGAGCAGCTGATCGCCCAGGCGAGCCCGGATATTCAAGCCGTCTTCAAGAGCGATATTCTTCCGGGCGCGAAGGATTTCGTCTCCGAGGCCGCGTATGCCGAGGCGCGCGACGAGGTGCTGCCGGCGCTGCGTAAATTGTTCCGCGAGTACTTCGCAATCCAAAACGTCGATGCGATCGTCTTCCCCGCGACCATGGTGCCGGCCCCCAAGATTGGTGACGACGACATGATCGAGGTGGGCGGCCGCCGGATTTCCTTTACCACCGCAATTTCCCGCAACATCGACCCCGGCAGCACCACGGGGCTGCCCGGCCTCGTACTGCCGGCGGGCTTGAGCCCGTCCGGGCTGCCGGTCTCGCTCGAGTTCGATGGGCCGGCCGGATCCGACCGCCGTTTGCTCGCGCTCGGGGTGGCCCTGCAGCAGTTGCTGGGCAACCTGCCGCCACCCCGCCGGGTCTAGGATCGGCCGCGTGGGAGACATCCGACGGCAAGACCATGGGCAGGCCGGTATGCGGCTCGAGTCGATCGACGCATACTCGCCATTCGGCACGGGACGCCGGGTGGCGCTACCACCCCGGAACGAGGTTCTTTGAGCAGCTCGAACGTCTTCAATACCATGAGCGATCTGGTCGGCGATGCCGACGACTTGATCGTGAGCATCCAAAAGTCGCCGGACCCGAGGGTTCAAGCCCTCAAGGCGACAGTGGAAGCGTTGATCGAAGACATCAGGGAAATCGCACGAGAACGGATCGGCGAGGCCGGCGACGACTCCAGCGTCAGTGTCGCTTCGCGCGTCACCATCGGCATCGGTCTCACCGTCGCGATCGTTGTTTCCGGATTCATGGTGAGCCGGGCGCTCAGGGCCTCGAGGAAGGCGAATCCCCGACGGTGAGGATGATTTTGCCGGCGCCGCCCTTTTCGGCCAATGCATGCGCCTTGGCGGCCTCCTGAAGAGGTAGGTGCCGGCTGATGGGGAGCACGAACTTGCCGTCGCGGACATCATCGGCAAATTCTCGCACTTTCGATGCGTCGGGCTTGGCGAAGACACGGCTGACCTTCACCGTCGGATGACTGGCGGCGACACCCTCGGGAAGCACCGATGCATAAGCGAAGCTGCCGCCATCCCTTACTTTTGCAAAGAGTCTCGCCGCCGTCTCACCACCCACGGTATCCATCACGCCGTCGACCTGGGGAAGTCGTGCCAGCGCGTCCGCATCATCGAGAGCCACGGTACCGTCTGCGCCAAGCGCCGCAGCCGCCGACAATTCCCGGCCACGCACACCGGCGATGACCCGCACGCCCAGCTTTTTTGCCGTGTGCACGGCGGAGCGGCCGACGCTGCCCAGCGCTCCCGAAACGATGAAGGTCTGTCCGGATTCCGCGCGAGCGGCGTGCCTCACCAGCTGATCCCCGGTCAAAATAACCAAAGGAATCGCCGCGGCATCGACCAGGTCAACTCCCTCCGGGGCATGCGTGAGTATGGCGCCCTCCACCACGACCCACTCAGCATAGGTATGGTCGGAAAGCGCAAGCACCCGGTCGCCCGGCTTGAACGAGCGGATCGAACTCCCCACGGAGCGCACGATTCCGCTCACATCTCGGCCGAGGATGGTCGGTAACGTGCGCGGAAAATCCTTCTGTCGTGCGCCCGATCTGACCTTCCAATCGATGGGGTTCACGCTGGTGGCGACGCACTCGATCAGCACAGATTCCGGCCCCACCTCCGGCTCGGGCACGCCGGCCTCGAATTTCAGATTGTCGGGCCCGCCATATTCATACAGACGAACAGCTTTCAATGCCTTTCTCCGGAAATTAGTGCTTGCGCCCGCAAGCACACGCGACTCGCGACGCCGACCAGCATACCGCTAGCGCCTGCGGAACACGATGATGTGCTGCACCGGCAAGCGCTCTGAAGTACGTTCCCATTCGAGCGGAAAGGCTCGCATTTCGCGACGAACCTGCGCTTCGGTCATCTTGTGCAGCGGAAGTATGGCCACTTTCGGATCCTCGCCGCGATACTCGACGAACACCAGGTGGCCCCCGGGTTTCAATGCCCTCACCAAGTTTTGCACGACTTCATACGGATATTCGAGCTCGTGGTACACATCCACCATCACGGCCTCATCCACAGAGTCAGACGGCAGCTTCGGGTCATCGGCCGCCCCTTGGACCGGAATGATGTTGTGCAACCCGGGCTGGGCGGCCAGTCGCTCGAGGAGCTGGACCATTTGCGGCTGCACGTCGACGGCATAGACCTTGCCCGGTGCGACCAGCGGGGCCATGCGCCGCGAGAGATAGCCAGAGCCGGCGCCGATGTCGGCGACCACCATCCCGGGACGAAGATGCAGCTCCTCGACCACCCACTCGGGACGTTCCTCTTGGTCACGGGTGGGCCGCTCGAGCCAGGCAGCTCCTTCGAATCCCATGACGTGCGCAATCTCTCGCCCGTCGTAAAACTTGCCGATGCCGTCCGGGCTCGCCGCACCGGTGCGATAGCCCGGCGCATCGTCGGCCCTGACCGGCGGTGCGAAGCCCCCGAGGATGAGAACTAACGCGACGACGATCGCATGCCCCACGGGGGATTGATGAGATGAGTTCACGGCTTGCCTGGATGAGATCACGGCGTGCGAGATCTTAGAGCATCTGGCCGGCGTCCGGGGCCGCCTCGAGTCCGCTGGACGGCCGACTTCGCCGGCCGTGTCAGACTTCGGCGAGGTGGTCCCGCAACGTGCGGCCCTGGTAGCGGGTTCGAAACCGACCCCGGCGCTTCAGTTCGGGAATCAACAAGTCCACGATGGCGATGAGATCGGCGGGCATGGATACCGTGTGGCCCAGCATGAATCCTCCGCGGCTGCCCGTCGCCTCGAACGCCTCTTCGAGGATATCGGCGACCTGCGCCGCCGAACCGGCGATCGTCTTGTCGTAGGCGGTGGCGCTGCGTGCGCCGAATTCAAAAAACTCCTGACGCGTGATCTCGCGGGAACTCCCGTACTCGAGCGCCAGCTCATGCACGAAACCCACCGGCGAGGCGTTGGCCGCAACGATCTGCTGCTGGATCTCCTCGAGCGTGAACCGCTCGGGAAGGGTCGAAAAATCGTAGCCCGAGTTGTACGAGAGATAGGCCCCGATCGCTTCATCCGGAATCGCGGTGAGGAGCCGTTCCCGCTGCGCCAACGCCTCTCGCTCGGTGGCCGCCACCACGATGGGCTGCTGCCACAGGATCCCGACGGCCGACGGGTCACGACCCAGCGCCACCAGGGCTTCATCGAGCGCCTGCCGATGCTTCACCTGCCGTACCAGGGCCATATCCGGGCCGAACACATGATCGGCCACGTAAGCCGAGGCCCGGATGCCGCGCGGCGAACCGCCCGCTTGAATCAACACCGGCCGACCCTGCGGTGACGGCGGTGTATTGAGAGCACCCTCCACCTTGAAAAATCGCCCCTGATGGGTGACCTTATGGACCTTTCTTGGATCGCTCACCCGGCCGGTCGCATGATCCCACAGCATGGCGTCGGGATCGGCGCTCTCCCAGAGCGCGCGGCACACATCGGTGAACTCCTCCATCCGCTCATACCGGCTCTCGTGCTCCATGAGCTCGTCGAAACCGAAATTGGCGGCATCGGATTTCCGCGTGGACGTCACCAGGTTCATCGCGATCCGGCCGGCCGTGATGTGGTCGAGCGAGTTCATCAACCGCGCGATGTAGTAAGGATGCATGAAGGTCGATGAATACGTGAGCCCGAAACCGATATGTCGGGTCACACGCGACATGGCCACCACGATGGGATTCAAGTCCTGGCGCGGCCAGCTGATTCCCCATTCGACCGCCGCATCCATGGAACCGCGCCAGGTATCCGGCACACCGGTTCCATCACCCGAGAACAAAAGATCGAGGCATCCCCGTTCGGCGATTCGCGCCATCTCCTCGAACATGTCGACATCCGGGAACGTCCGACCGGGCCACGCCCCCGGCATTCGCCAGCGGCCGCCCATATGGGAGTAGGAGAAATCGAATCCCAGATGCATCTTCGGTTTGGACACGGGCTAACTCTCTCGGCCGGCAATCATTTGACCATCAACGTCATTCGTTCAAGTCCGACTTCTGACCGATTCAAGCGCGTCCCACGCCGATGATGAGGCTACGTTCAACCCGACCTCGAGCGCAAGGCCGGTGACGTATGCGGACGGATGACGTACGGGGGCATTTCGGCAATAATCTTCGCGTGCTCCCCGCCTCGACAGGATAAATCGATGCTCAAGTTGCTGCTGTGGGGACGAACGCCGTGCTGATGCGAGCGCACGTCGACCGGCCGGTCGCTCCGCTCTGGATGATGGGCCTCACCAATTCGGTGTACGGCATGTTCGCGGGCATCATCCTGATTGCGATCCCGGAGATCTTGAGTGCCCGCCATGTACCGGAGACCACGATCGCCGGGATGACGGCCCTCATGGTCTCCCCCGGCTTTTGGACGTTTCTGGCAAGCCCGGTGCTCGATGTGCGCTTCAGCCGGCGCTGGTACGCCGCAACGACTGCGTCGTTCGCTGCGCTGTGCCTGCTGGTTGCACTTCTGAACCTTGACCGGCCGCTGCTCATTCAGTGGCTGCTATGCGCGGGATTCTTCTTTGCAAATCTGTACACCAGCGCGCTCGGCGGCTGGCTCTCGACCATCACGGCGGCCGACAAGGAAAACACGCTCAGCACCTGGGTGACCATCGGCAACGTCGGCGGTACCGGCGCAATGGCCCTGGTCGCGGGTGAACTCATCCGTACCCTATCGCCGATTGCCGCCGCCCTGCTGCTAGTCTGCCTGCTGTTACTGCCGCTCGCCGTGTTTGCGTTCATGCCGGCGCCAGGTCCCGACCGCAGGCTCGCCGCCGAGAGCTTCGGTCAGTTCTTCGGCGACGTCTTAGGCTTGCTGCGCAAGCGTGAAGTGCTCATCGCGGTCGTCCTGTTCGTGGCCCCGGCCGGGACCTTCTCTCTGACGAATTTTCTCGCCGGGCTCGGCGATGATTTCCATGCATCGGCGCATCTCACCTCGGTCGTGGGCGGTAGCGGTGTCCTGATCGGGTCGGTTGTCGGCTGCTTCCTGTTCCGCACCGTCGACCGTCTCATGCCGCTGCGACGGCTCTATCTGGCGATTGGCGCCGCGGGTTCGCTGTTCACGCTGGCGCTGATGCTGTTGCCGCGGACACCGCCGGTGTTCGCGCTCGCCTTCATCGTTGAGAACGTGTTCCAGGGGCTGGCGATCACCACGTCGATCGCGGTGACGTTTGAGACCATCGGGCGGAACAATCCGCTGGCCGCGACGACCTATTGCCTGGTGAACTCAGCCTACAGCGTACCGATCAGCTACATGCTGATCGTCGACGGCGCGGGTTACGCCGCGAACGGCGTGGCCGGCAGCTTCGCCATCGATGGCGGCCTTGGGCTCATGGCCAGTGTCCTGCTCATGGTGCTGGTGCGCCGCGTGATGCCACGCAATGCGCAACCCGCGTCGGCGTAGAGCGCCCGCGTTTGCTGATCATCCAGCGCTCGACACTCATTCTGCGTCCCATGCTCATCGTTTGTCCGCAATAGTCCGTTGGTCAGAGCACATTCACCGTTGCCGCCCATGAGGTAGCACTCTACTATCGTTAAATGACGCCTCGCCGGGCGCCGACGCGAAACTAAGGAAAGTAGCGCCATGACCACGATTATTCCCAGCGACGCCTACAACGTGAATTTGGGTGGCCCGGGCTATGACGGCTCGACCGACTTCTTGATTCAGCCGTTCAGTTTCATCAGTGGCAGCGGCTACTACACGAACGGGACCGGCAAGACCGCGATATACAGCAGCGTCGCCGGCATCACGCTCACCAGTCAAAGCGGTGCGACGATCCGGGGTGGCAATGGGGCGCCTACAACCTCGCCCTCCGTCACCGGTGGCGAGGGCGGGATCGGCGTGAATCTTCAGGCGAGCGACATTTTCATCAACAATGCCACGGTAGAAGGGGGGACCGGCGGACACTACGACGACTTCAACAACATACCTGTGACGTCGCTTGCTCCGGGCGGGGCCGGGAATACGGGGGTGCTGCTCGCGGATGGCGCCTATTTGAACAATGCCGGCACCGTGCAGGGCGGTATTGGCGGCGGTGTCTTTTTGACTGGCGGGGAAGGCGGCGGCACTCTATTCCTTGAAACCGGTCCGGCAGGCATCGGCGTCGATGTGGCCGGCGGCAAGGTCACCAACAGCGGCAGTATCGAGGGCGGCGGTCTCAACGATAACGTCTCGACGGGGGCCGTCGGCGTGCAGTTGGATGCGGGCTCGGCGGCCAATTATCTCAATAATACCGGGACCATCACCGGTGGCGCCGGCGGCGCCGGTGGCGGCGCCGGCGTCAATTTCGTGGCCTACAACCAATATGTCCCCGGAACGAAGGGGGCGATCTTCAACCAGGGTCAGATCACGGGCGGCTACAGCTATTCGAAGTCCGGCGGCGACGGCATCGATGTGGCGGCCAACCAGGGCTTCACCATGACCGCGCTGCAGACGGATCTCGTCAACGTCGGCACCATCTCGGGGGGTGGCGGGGACGGCGGCGGCATCGGCGTCAATCTGATCGCCGATGATCTGGCTTACAACAGCGGAACCATTCAGGGCGGCAATGCCAGGTCCGGATCGGGGGCGAGCGGCGGTGCCGGCCTCGTGGTCAATGACGGGTCGTTTTTCTTTTCCAACGGCGGCAGGATTCAAGGAGGCGCCGGCGATGGTGCGGGGAGCGGCGGCGCCGGCGCCTACATCGGCAACGGCGGCTATCTCGGGCTCTCCGACACCTTCATCGGCGCCGGCGTGGGGGGTGGCCTCGGTAGCCCGGCTGGACCGTTCGGCGATGCAGTACAGTTCGCATCGACCGGCGCGGGGACCCTCACCCTCGGGGCCGATACCGCGGTCGACGGCCAGGTCGCCGCGTCCTACTCGGCCTACGATAGCCTGTATCTCACCCAGTCGGGCACTTTGACGGGTGGACTGGGTACCCAGTACACCGGCTTTTCCGAGCTGAGCTTCAACACCGGCGCGAGTTGGACCGTCGATGCCACGGCGGTGGGCATCACGAGCCTTTCATCCGTGAACCACTTCGCAGCCGCCGACACCCTCGACGTGACCAACCTGCGGTACGGCGCGGTTGAATCGACTACCTTTACCTTGGACGGCGGCAGTTCAAACAGCGGTGTTCTCGCCATCACCGACGGCGGCAACACCTACGACATCCACTTCTTGAATCTCGCGAGTGGCACCTCCTTTCAGTTATCCGCGGACGGCTCCGACGGCACCGACATCACAGTCGCCTGCTACCGGCGCGGCACCCGCATCCTCACCGAGCGGGGTGAACGCCCCATCGAGGAACTCGCCATCGGTGACCGGGTCGTGGGTCGGCTGGCCGGCGCCGCGCCGGGAATCAACGAGCGACTACCGATTCGCTGGATCGGGCGGCGCAGCTACTCGGGCAGATCAGCGCGGGGAAATCCCGACATACTGCCGGTACTGATCCGCGCGGGCGCGCTGGGTGTCGGGCTGCCGACGCGGGATCTTTGGGTGTCGCCCTGGCATGCGATGGTCCTCGATGGGAAACTGGTGTCGGCGTGGAATTTGGTCAACGGCGAGACGATCGTGCAGGAAGAGTCCGTCGAGGAGGTCAGTTACTTCCACTTGGAGTTCGATGCGCATGCGTTGATCTTTGCGGAAGGCGCACTGGCGGAGAGCTTCGTCGATGACGAGAGCCGCGACATGTTCGATAACGCGGCGGAGTTTCATCGATTGTATCCGGATCAAGTCCGCAAGCCCGCACGCTATTGCGCAAGTCGAATCGAAGAGGGCTGGGAATTGCAGCGGTTGCGGCGGCAGTTGGCTCTCTTCACGAGTTCGGGTGCGATGAGTCGCCGGCCGGGTCCGGTTTGCGCGGTCGGTGCCGGCTAATGTCGTGCACCGAACGTTTCGTTGACCTTCGTCGACACCGCATCGAGTAATTCACGGCCGGTCAGATCCGGCCGTTCTTTCTCGAGCTGCTTCATGTAGTGCGTCGCGAACTGAGTCCTCGCGTAATCCGACCCGTACCAAGGATTGTCCGCCTTCCAATTCTTGAGGTCTTGACTCTTCGCGGCGGCCGCCCTCTCTGTAGCCGCCCTGTCCGTCGCCGCCGGATGAGCGGACTGATTCGCCGTCTCACGCTCCAGCTCATGACGCAGACTCTCATTTTGCTGTCGCATGCTTTCCAATTGTTGTTGGACTTCCCGTTCCTGCTTGTCCAGCTGGTTCTGTCGCTCCTGCTGCGCTTGCAGCTGCTGTTCCAGCCGCTCCTGTCGCTCGAGCGTCTGCTGATTACTGCGGCACTGGGACAATGCGGCGCCCTCCAACCCAGCGCAGGCATCTGTCTGTTCGGCGCAAATCGCTCTTGAAAACACACAAAGACAAAGCAACAGGCAAGCCGTTTTCATCGTTATAGCGCACCCTTCTACCCCAACCACGGGAATGCTCGCCCGCTCCCCGGCATCGGTGTTTTGTTGCATCGACGCCACTCATAAGGAATTCAAAAGATGATGCGTTGAAATCCTCGTTTTACTTTCCCGCGCACCTGCAGCAAGTTTGCTCCACGAGATCGACGCACACAAGAGCGGCCCGTAGGGCGCGGAAGAGCGACTAAAAATGCGATCTCGGGTGCTGGGCTGACACGAGCGACAACGGGAGTTAATCAATGAAACCAAGAGCTTTCAACCTTGTCTCGCTTGCATTCGCAAGCCGAGGACGGCAATTGTGAGGTTGCTGCGATGGGCCGCCGCGGCCGCCATATGGGTGGTCGGCGCATCAGCGCTGATGCTCGTTGCTCAACCCGCCAGCGCCATTCCGCCTTTCGCCCGGCAAACGGGGATGGCCTGCGAGGCCTGTCACACGCTGCCACCCGAGCTCACGCCCTTCGGCCGGCGCTTCAAGCTCAAC
>Ga0209208_10008728_pt1 | contig 13457 bp, 12 predicted proteins | sample S1TSphfallax_3_FD_187694 | JGI IMG/M metagenome (GOLD analysis project Ga0209208, IMG submission 187694) | Host-associated microbial communities from peat moss isolated from Minnesota, USA - S1T2_Fd - Sphagnum fallax MG (SPAdes) (version 2) | ecosystem: Host-associated > Plants > Peat moss >...
TGAGGCCTCTACGTGGCCAAATTAAACCCAGGAAATGTTAGATTTGTTGGGTAAAAATTATAATTTAATTAGTTTTTAAATAGGATATATTATATTCAAATAATTAATTTAATCAAAATAAAAAATATGTAATAATCTGAAATAGTAATTTATGGTTAATATAAGATGTATATATTAAATAATTAAATAATACTAAAATGATTTTTAGAAAAAAGTTGGATAATTATTTAATATTCCTCTAAAAATGATCTTTTGACACACTTAATCCCAAACTTTACATTAAGTGTCCCTCACAAAATAGCCACCAGTTAAACTGGGTGACAAATTGATCTTGAGATTGTGGCAGCTGACTGCAACTAGTCTGGAGGTGTGCATGCAGCAATCGCTATTGAGGAGATCAAGTCAAGTATGAACCTTACCGATTGGACTGGCGATCCCTGTGTTCCAGTTCCTCATCCCTGGGTTACTTGTAGCACAGACATCAACTCCGTCCTTTCAATTACCGCAGTGTGAGTAATTTTCCTCTTTTACTAGATTATATTTCCATGACAGGGTAGGATACCATAGTTGATGGGCAGGTTTGACAAGAGTAATAATATTTTTAGACATGCTGAAATTTTCAAAAAGTATCTTTTCTCAAAGATTTTTAAAAAATGCAAAGGAAAAAATGAAATATCTTTTGAAATATTTGGTAATATTTTATTTGTCAAAATGGAATTCCAGAAATAAATAATCAAAAAAAAAAAAAAAACCGATTGTCACGGACTAGCTCTGCTGCTTTGTGGAAAGTTTAAACATCAAACCAGCAAACAGTTAAAATAGGAAGTATTTCATGAAGTTTCCAATTGACAATTTCACCTTCAGGACAAACTTCTTCCAAATCTGAGACCTCTGATGAAAACATAAAAACCTATGCCAATTTTTCTAGTTTAGTTTTTTTAACTACCTGCCTGTGTTGGTGACCTTTTCCCTGTGATACCTGGTGGGTACCCACCCAATACCCACAAGGTATCACAAAAATTTTTTAAAAACACCATGGCAGTTTTTATGGCCTGTAAAGGCCAGCCCATCAAGCTTTACCCTACAAGACTCCTTTCCCCAGTAAAGTGTACAGTAAAGCCCAAAGCAGTAGGCTTTACTAGAATAAGGGTCTGTGAGGAGCGGAACGTAGGTTTGATGCAGGTAAAGCACCCTGCCAAGGTCTTTACCGAGTGCAAAGACCAAATTTTTATTTCTTTAAAATTTTCTCTCAATACCTGCCCAGTATCACACAAAAAGATTCAAAAGGATTTAAAATACCCACCTATCACATGGAAAAAATGGGGGCAATTTTGTGAACAACCTTAAGTTTTAACTAGTTTCTTGAAGGTTTTAAAGCTTTTCCCATGTTTGATCCATGAAAAACCCTGAATTAACAGTTAATGCAGTCAGATATATTAACAAAATTCATTAATGATGTTTGAGTTCTCATAATAAAAATCAATTAATGACATTTTTTCCCAAACCTTTACCATATTCACAGAAAATAACCTTAAAATAATTTTTGAGTTGTAAGTTTACATAATTTTCAAATCTTTTGAAATTTTCAACTTGCCCTTCTCCATGAACATTTCACATCTGGCAAGACTTCCATGTTATGATGTCTAATTCTTTGTAAAATTGGGACCTCATATTGTGATGGTTGACAGGAATCTTTCAAGGTACAATCTAACTGGGCCCATTTCTACCAGCTTTGGCAATCTCCAAACTCTCACCAGCCTGTGAGTAACTTTCATGTCCAGTATTGTACTGAATTATTATATAACCTAAATTGTTTATTTTTTTTTCTCTTTTGGTCATTGAACTCTTCTCAGATTCATCAAAACATGGATCACATTGCAATTTAAGGCATCTACTTTTGTATTTAAACCAATAGGATGCTGATTTTGTGGTGTGAATCTTGATGTCATACTTGCCCCTTACAAGGTTTAGTGCTTTTATAACATTTTAACAATGTGTTCAAAATTAAGTATTAACTAAATATTGATACAATCATTGTTATGATTTTCTTATTACATTGTAACACATTGTGAGAATCAAACATTGAACTAACACTTGAACACATTATCAAAACTTTGTAAAGGCTATATATATATGGAGGGGATAAGAATGTGATAGGATAATTGAGACCCGTAAGTTACTTACAAAGAGTCACATGATTAACCAATTATTATCATTAGCCTTTAGAAATATGACCCAACCCTAGCTTATGATTCATACATTATTATGTAGCAAACAATTGGCCATGACAATTGCTATGATGCAATAGGATTTATCATAATTATGAATAGCATAACTTCAATGATTGTATTTTAGTTCATTTTTCCATAATGGTGTGCTTTTATGTGATGTGCAGTGCATTGGATTATAATGATTTGAATGGTTCACTACCTCTATTAAATCGTTTAGCTAATTTACAATATTTGTGAGTGCATACCCCACCTTATATATTTCAATGCAAACTAAATATATTTTCACAAGGTTAATTTTTTCCTTGTCCACTTCAATTTAACACCTTCTAAATATTTCATGTGTAGGCGCCCCAAGTTGGTTTGCATACCAATAATCTAATTGAATATATTCTACACATAATTACCTTACAATTATCTAAAAAAACCTTTTAATGTTTTCATTGTTGGTGATTTGTTTATAGCTTTTGGAGATGGTAGAAAAGGTTTTGATTCACTCATGTTGATGGCTTTCAATATGTTTTGAACCAAGTATGTACATTTATGCACATGACATGTAATGACGCATTAGGAACAATAAATGGCTCTTAAACCATCAAGCCCTTGTGATTTGTGAAGGTACTAAAAAAATAGGTAATAATGAAATTGACACTCCCATTAGTAGATCCAGTAATTGGAGGTGAATTGAAAGACCAAGATGCACCTCCAACTTTCAAGAGGCAATGAGATTTAATCCTATATATGTTGTACATCAAAACTTTAAGTTTCAATTCTTTATTTTTCTAAATTAATCTCATTTAAACTTATAAATAATCAATACTTCAATCTTTTTTTGCCATTGAAACTTGAATATTGTTTTGGGGGTTGGGCGGGCAGGGGGGGCAAGTGGGGTTTGAATTTGTGTTTTCTAGTATTATTAACAATATGCACGCATGTTGATTTTCTTATGATCTTTATTTTCAAATTTAAGCTATATTTTTCAAGTATTTGTACACCTAGAAATGGATAAAAAAAACATGCAACAAAGTTTTTGAAAAACTTATGGTGCTATTGTGTTATGATATACAACTAGGTTCTTGCAAAACAATTCGCTATCTGGGACAATCCCAGATTGGCTGGCGGACTTGCAATCTTTATCTAAATTGTAAGTACTACCCTTTATCTCTCAAAATATGTTTTTGGTTGATATATCCAAACATTCATATCATATGACACAATTTGAATTACTTGATACCTTAGATAAAGGAGTCCAACAAAGTTCAGTGACAAAATCATTTTTGACATCAGACTTTTTACAATGTGGAATAGGTTTGTTTGGAATAACAATTTTAGCAGCCCAATTCCCCCAAGTTTACTCTCCAAAAATTCCAGTTGGAATTTCACGTAAGTCTTTTTTTTATCAAACATCCCAATATGTGCCAATAATATTCTTAGAAAGATGTTATATATGAATTTGTGTCCAATGTGAAAAGATAATTATTGTTACTTCAACATTTGACAAATTATGTTTGTTAAACTTTCAAGTTACCTTCCGGGAAACCCATTTTTACAAGGGCCATCATCGATGTCCAACACAAAATCGACAAATATTGCAATCATAATGGGTCCTGTGTTAGGTGGCATCTTAGCACTTGTCATCATCATTTGTCTTATTATTTTTATTCAACGTAAATCCCATATCAAAACGAAAGAAAGGACATTAGCTGGTGGACATTTACAAATGATGAAGCCTACTTGTGGGGGTAAGCCAGTGACTATCTATATTTATGTTTTATGTGTCATCCAACAATAGACCAAATTACTACATATTGAGATATAATGTAACACACATTTTCCCCACATATTTTTGCTCCATATAATCTCCTCATAATGTTTAAGTTGAAACAAATGATATACTAAAACATAACTGATTTTTAGATTGCATTGTCCAACATGTCACTTGTTCATTGGTCTAGAAGAAGGGGATTATAACACATAATTTTCTCCCTTCTCTTGTCTCCTTTTAGTCACTTTCTCATTGGTTTAGAAACTAGTTACACCTAATAACGAATGAAAGGTGCCAAATTACTGAAATAGTTTGAATGCATTCACACCTCAACTATATATCATAATTTGGCTCCTCTCACCAATGACCTAATGCTTAGCAATGACATGTACCCTAAACCTTCTTGAGTTCAAATTTGGATAGTTAGTTACATCATCTTTGAATCTTTATTCACTCTATTGAAATTCAAGTTGAAAATTTATCTGTGATGGCTTATTATTTTTGAACTTAGATTACCATGTGAAGTCAAGGATTGAAAGCATTGTGTAGTTTCTCACACCAAGCTATGTGAAATATACAAGCCGCTTCAAAATATACAAGCATGTATAATGTGATTTCAATTTGATAATTTATGGCAACTAAGTAGAATGGACATTCAATTGCATGTAACAAGGTCAATGAATTCATGTCCTTTTCAATTTGATCATGTAGGTGCAAATCCTTACTCATTTGCCGAGGTTGCTACTGCAACTAACAACTTTAAGATTCAAATTGGAAAAGGAGGGTTTGGACCTGTGTATTATGGCAAGCTTGAAGATGGAAAAGAAGTGGCAATCAAAGTACTTGATGTCAAATCAAGCCAAGGGCCATTTGAATTCTTTAATGAGGTTAGTAAATTTTCAAGACATTTTAATGCTATTGTTTGTAGTTGAACTTTGTGTGATGAAGATAATTGTAACCCATTTACCCATCCTTAAACTCCAAATTAATCAAATTACTTTGTTGTCAATATGTAGAGTTGTTGAGTTTCAAATTGGAGCTCCACACATCAAAAATTGAAACATCAAACTTTCAAATATTATTCAAATTTATATTGAACACATTTTTTTTTTTCAAAGTAATTTAAATTGTGTGACTAGCACATTATTCTAAATTGAAAACTTTGATTTCAAATGAATATGTGATATGAGTATCAAGTAACAAAAAGATAATTAGTAAATTATGATATTATAATAACTCTGGAATAATAATATTAATCATCCACCAAGAAATTGATCATTTTAAACCAAAAAAAATGCCCATAAAATAATATTTCAATTGCAATTATGGATACATGAAATTTTGTTTTTTTAATTAAGCAATTGATGGGCTAAAATATTTGTATGGATGAATGGTGCACAACATGTGAACCCCACATGTAAGAAGAGGTGATACCTACAATAACATGCATAAAGGTTTGAACAATTCCATGTGGCACACCAACTTCAACAAATTGCATCAAACTTGTTTGATATAATGCCAATTATGAATTGTTTTAAATTGTTGTACTCATGTTTGAACTTGAACCAATCATCTATGCAATGTTGAATCATTGTGTTTGATGTAGGTGGATGCTCTATCTAGGGTGAGTCATCAAAATTTGGTGTCATTGATTGGATATTGCTTAGAAGATGACCAACGAATGTTGATTTATGAATACATGCAAAAAGGTTCATTATCTGACCATTTATATGGTACGATCAATTTTTATTGAAACCTTGAATTTGAACACTTGATTGACTAACAAGTTGTAATTTTGTAGAAATTTCTGTTCATTGTTCATCTTGTCTTAATCATGTTTTATCTATTGGTCAACTATAAATTAAATACATAATTCTAAGTTAATATGATTTATTTTCCTTTTTTTGAAACATAGGTCATTTATCAACATCAACTAATGAACAACTTGATTGGACAACACGTTTGCACATTGCCCTCAATGCATCACAAGGTAATGATTTAAAATAACATTATAATTTGTGTCCATTAATGTACATTCTTGCAATTCAATGTCAGAAATTATTCTCTTTCTTCAAAGGACAATTCACCACGCCTTTAATATTTGAATTTTGATCATCTAGCACTTAAAACCCAACATGAGATTTTTTTTAATCTACCCACAATGATAAATTTTATTGTCATATTTTATAAACATTATTTTGGAATTACAGGTTTGGAATATTTACATTCGAGGTGCAATCCAATCATTATTCACCGTGATGTAAAAAGTAATAATATTCTACTTCCTAGTGACATGAAAAATGCAAAAGTTGCAGATTTTGGACTATCAAGATTAACATATGGAGAAAATTTTACCCATGTTACAACTAATGTCAAGGGGACTATAGGGTATATTGATCCAGAGTGAGTATTCAACTATTTTTTTCTAAACAATATTTCATGGTTCAATAATCATATGATAATGTGTGACATAGATTATATTAATTAATTATTTGAATGGTACATGTTATTCATCTTAATTTATAAGACATGTTCCAATTTTTTACTAAATATTTCAAGACCAACTTGACATATCATGTTATATTATTTTGCAATTTTAACAATTGGTGTCCATGGACTCTATCATTGACAGGTATTTTACATCAGAATGTTTATCAAAACAAAGTGATGTATATGGCTTTGGTGTTGTGCTTTTGGAAATAATATCTGGATGCAAAGCTATTGGGACAATGTTACCAAATCAAGGGGATTGGAACCTATGTGATTGGGTAAGTTATAATCTTAAAATAAATTACATTTTAAATCTTCATTTTAAACTTAAAAAATTCTCATAATTTTCATTTTCAAACTAATAGTTTGATAGATATATATACAATATTGGAAATATGATATTCTTATATCATTTTCCAAAAAGTTTGATTATGTTTGTGGTCTAAAACACAATTCATTATTTGTGATAATCATATGTTTTATTTCAGAGGGGATGATAATTATCACACAATTATTTTTTTCCATTTTCTAATGTAACATTATAATCAAATATCTCAAGAACATCTTAGGATTAAATGGAAAAAAATTTCTGAAACCTATCAAAACCATTTTAGAAAGGTCAATTAATTTGCCCCTGAAACTAAATTCCTAGACCAAATGTTGGAAGAATATTCCTTTATTAAAAAAAAGTTGGCCGTTTTTTTTAAATACCAATAATATGCCACATATCTTTTTTGCCATAATGTGAAATTTTTTACCCCTAAAACTTTTGTCACACAATTTTGATAATGAAGATAATCCATCAAATTTTAAGATAGCAAGAAGAAAAAAATGTTTATTTAATATTCACCTTAAGTTTTTCTTGCAAGTGACATCATTTGAGGTACAATAACATATATGTATTTGTTGAATAGGTGCGAATCAATCTCGAAAAAGGCAATATAAATGAAATTTTGGATCCTATTGTGAAATCTTCCAATCCCAACCTTGATGCCTTATGGAAAGTTGCAGAAATTGGCATCCAATGTGTGGAACCCAAAGCTATTCATAGACCAATAATGAGCAAGGTAGTTGAAGAACTACGAACTGCAATCAACTTGCAAGAAGGCAACGCACTACCATCTAATTATTCACATAGTATGACATGTGAAATTCAATCAATCTAGATCCCAAATGGTGTTAATAAGTCCTTAATAACAAATAGAAGTTTGTAACTCTATGGGCACTATCTCATGTATGAGTAGTATATGAAATGTTGCATCTAGTTAAAAAATTGTATTGATATGGGTAATGAACTTAAAGTTTTTTAAAAACATCCAAATACAAGTTCTAGCTTCATTTCATGTATTCAAATTTTAATATTCACATGTATAATAATGTAATAGTTTTTTTTTGTTTTACAAAACATGTTTCAAAAATTTTAAGTTATCTTATGTGTAATTAAATTTTATTTTATATATTAATATTGGGTTATTTCCGAAAATTCTAAACATTGAAAAACACAATAAGTTTCATACCAATCATAAATTTCATTTATATGTGATCTTTAATGTCATCTACGCATTCAATTATTCACATTCCTAGAAAACAAATTATCAAATAATGAAAAAAGGTATAGTATTAATATAGTCCATAAATTAATTGAATATAGTTACATGTAGGAGATTGAAGCCAAAGTTGATTTAGTTCACAAAATGCATGGTGATTATGGCCACTTTGATTTAGTGTTTCCTTATGTTAGATCTATTAACCAATATACTAATGGCCATTTTGATTCAATAAATATTATATATAGATTTATTAAATAATATACTAACAAACATAAATGTAATGAGCTCATTATGTAAAATATGGACATTAGGCCTAGGAATATGGAAAAACAATTGGGCCACAATGTTTTTAAGCATATGTTATCACATTATCATTTTTGAAAGGGATTATGAAGCAATGAAAGTTTGAAACTTATAATGTGATTTCTATGTATTATACAACATGTTAACAACTAACAACAATGATGGAATTCAAATGATACAGTGAAAAAAATGATTTTGATGGTCATTAAGGCCATTCACAAATCCAATGACCATAAAAAAATTTGTACAAATCCTATTTTATTTATAATATGTTTCGTGATCAAAATGAAAACACAAAGTGCAATGTTCAAAATGTGCTAATTTGAAACTTGTTCAAGGCAATTTTTAGCATAAGTGGGTAGAATGGATTCTTAAATGGTGCATTAAATTCATCAATCATAAATTTATCATCTAAAATATTCAACTACATGTTTGTTCAATATTGTTTCATGTAAATTATTCCAATGATTTAATATCAAGCATTAAGGTGCAAACAAATCTACACATGTTGGAAGTGTAATCATTCATTAGTTTATTATATATGCACATTTTAGGGTCAAAAAATAAAGTTCTAATATTGAAAAAAATAATTATGTTTATATGAAAATGTCCAACTAATTAACCCACCTCTTTTAATTTTTTCACTTTGGAATTGGCTAATAAATTAATAGACAAATGAAGTGGTGCATGTGTAGGCCTTATCCTTACATGTTCACAACTTCACACCCATGTCAACACTTTGTTTACAAAAATGGTTTATCCCATTTGTTTACTAATTTATTAGCCAATTCCAAAAGTAACAAATTAAGGAAGGTCAATGATTCAAAAAGATACAATCATAATGGTCATAGGCTCCACAAAATATTTTTATCCATAAAAGATGGATGGGATCTTGGGATATTCAAAACTAAGCCAATTTGGAAAAATCATTTCATGAATATAATTTGAAAATCAAATCATACGTGTTTCCTTATTTAAAATATCCAATTCTTTATTTCGATTAAATATAATCATCAATCATTCTATCACTTAAATAAAGTTGACACCAAAATTTCCCATATTAATATTAAATTTATGCACCTTAAGGTGATAATCATTTTACTACTAATGATTTTTAAGATAATAGCATTGTAATAGGAATCATAAGAACTTATTTGAGTGAGTTTTGAAAGCAATGAATTATCCAATCAAGTTGATGTGGTAGAACAAGGTTGGTTATCAATCTTCCTAGTCCCCATCCTAGAATTCTAGCATGCCCTTCTACCCTCGAAATGTTGTGAGCCAAGGAGCGCACCCTACCTCCTTCTCCTTTCATTGTCATCACCTTTGGACTCACAATTGAGTCCATCAAGGAGCTTGGGACTACGTCAATTACACAACTTCATATTTTTATAGAAATCATCCATAGTCCATGCCACTCTTCCAAAGGTATCACCCACCCTCTTAGTTACTCTCTTTGTTGTTTGTTGATAATTTTTGGACAAACAATCATGTTGAAACCTTCCATGGGTTCTTTAGGGTTCAATGAAGTGACTTCAAGAGCCATGATCAGAAACCTAAAAAACTAAAGCATTTTTCCCTATTAATATCAAAACAAAAACCAACATTAATCCATGATAAAAGTGAAATTTAATTCCTACAAAATACTTCATAGTATTGTAACAACATATTTACATTTCATATGCATACATTCACCATTCATGCCTCAATTTTCAACATAATTAACATTACCATTCATTAAAACATCATATTCATGGTTATTGCATATTACTAGAATTTGCAATTTAGAATACATTGTAAAAAAACTCCAAAAATATATTATAATTCATTACATCATATTATGGTGTTATAGAAAATTCACACAATAAATTGAACATAGAATTAATTTTAGAAGTTTGCGCTTCTTTTTATTACATAAAAGATGAATTAAAATTACAACATAATCCCATGTTTTGTTGAAAAAAAATCCAAAACAACATTTAAAATCTATGGTATCAAAATATAATATATGGTTTTCTACTCCAAGCACCTACAACTCCTACTCTTTTCTAAGTTCTATGTTTCAAAATTCCCCTCTCTTTTCCAAAACCTTTCCTTCTTGGGGTCCTTATCATGATTCAAAACCAACAAGAATTCAAAATTCAAATTAACAAGGTTCCTTGATTAGTCCCTATCCTAAACACCTTGTTCATCCAAAATCATGCTCATCCTACCCACTTAACATTACCCCCCTCTGTACTTTGGATTTTGTCCTAAAATCCTTATAAAATGACAAAAATGAAATGAAAATATTTTATATCTTTTAAGCATATGTCTCCCTTATTACGGTTCTTTAATCTCAACCTGTACAAAAACTAGGGGTTTTATAGCTACTTTTGGTTTTGTAGTTTTGATATCCTCCCCCACTAATTTAGTCTATGGTTCTATTTCCATATGTTGTATTTTGGATATGTCTTTTTTTGGTGCTGGAATAGCTTCCACCTTTGCTTGTTCTTGAATTCTATGTGGTGTTTTTTCTTCTTGACCCCGTCCTTTAAGGTCTTGTGGTATATCTAGTTGTACATTTTCCTCATGAGCTACTCCACTTCTGAGGTCCTATGGTTCCTTAGTTTGTACTTTCTCCTTCTAAGTTATTCCATTCAGGCTTGCTTTTATCTCTTCATCCTAGCTTGATACCTCTATACTTATTGGACTACCACAAATGAAATCTAGAAAATTCTTTTGATAAACTTCCAACTTATACTTTAAAATTCTTTCATTAGCTTTATGCTGAGTTATATTATTTGCCAACTTCTTTGTAAAATATTCCTTTGCAACTGTGAAGATTTATTGCACACCTTCACCACTAAGATATGCACTCACAATAAAAGACCGGTTGGAGGTGGAACTACTACGTAGTGTAGTCTAACAAGTACGGTGGTTCGAAGCAAGTAATGAAATTCACAAAAAAAAAATCTAATGCGTTGTGTCCAAATCTCATGAGTTTTTTATTTTATTTTATGTCTTTGACCAAAGTTAAACCCCAAAATTAAAAACCACTTGCTTTGATTGAGGAAAAACAAAACAAACATCTCAACCTCTTCTACTTTCAACACCTGCAACTCCCTCACAGCAAAACCGATGACGTTGAATTTCTAAGAGGAGCTTTTACACCTTCCAAACTACAACTGATCTAATTTTGATGCAAATCCAACGGTGGATTTGAGAGAAATAATTAATTCAACTAAAAGTCCAGAGGATTCACCATGGAAATCCTTTCATGAAACCCTCTTCAACACCCTCTACTTCCAACACCTTCAACTCCCTCACAGCAAAACCGATGATGCTGAATTTTTGAGAGGAGCTTTTACACCTTCCAAAATACAACTGATCTAATTTTGACGCAAATCCAACGGTGGATTTGAGAGAAACAATTAATCAACCAAAAGTCTAGAGGCGTCACCATGGAAATCCTTCCATGAAACCCTCTTCAACACCCTCTACTTCCAACACCTGCAACTCCCTCACAGCAAAACCGATGACGCTGAATTTTTGAGAGGAGCTTTAACACCTTTCAAACTACAACTGATTTAATTTTGACGCAAATCCAACAGTGGATTTGAGAGAAACAATTAATTAAAACAAAATCCAGAGGCTTTGCAACAAGTACTTGCTACACAAGTTCTTTTCATGCCTAATTCTTACACACACTCTTTCTATGCTTGATTCTTACACACATTCCCTCCATGCTTGATTCTTGCACACATAAGAATTAACAAAACTCCTCACACTTCCTCCTCCTCTTTTTTTTTCTTCTTCCATACCACAATGCCCTCTTCCTTAGTGAGCCTCCATGACCCCTTGAGCTTGTTCCCCTTGTCCAATGAAAGCTTCGAAATCCTTTTGCACCAATCAATGGCTTCTTCATCCTTCAAGGGCCAATGAGATTTTGAGAATGAATTGCCATCCAATTGAAATTAGGATGAGAATCCTTGGGCCCAATGAAACACAAGAGAAATTCCATCCTCCAATCAAAGAGGATGACAATCCTCATGACTAATGGGATTCGAGGATCCATCCTCCCCCTTATCTTGGATATCTTGATGAGGTCTCTTGAGCTTGATCCTTATCTTTTCCGTCCGTTGACCCTCACATCCTACTTCTTCATCCTAATTACTTTAAGTAACTAACTACTAGGATAATTTATCGGTAGTAACAAGGAAAAAATCCTTGAGTTCTTACTTGACTAATTCAATGGTTGAAGTAACATTTCCGTGTACCATTTACTCCTTGATATTCCCTACCTATTTACTTTACTATGCACTAATTAACTATGTAGTACATAGTAAATTGGAATTACAATTTGCATCACAAAAACTCTCACATATTTCTAGATCCACCGTTGAATTTAGAGTTTGATGAATCCACTGGATCTAGGGTGTTCGAGTTTTCATGAGGTTCCGCCGTCACTCCCACACCTTACGCCTACCCTAATTTGTCAAATAAAAAGGGCTTGACCCCTTCTGAATGCAAGTACCACTTTGTTCGTACTACCTTCTTGGTTTTTGTTGATGTAGGCGCAACTAGTCATGGCGGACGACGACGCTACGCCTTCAATTCCTCCGGTCGCACCCGTACAACAAGAAGAGCTTGAAGAAGCATCGCTCGACTTGGATGTTTCTCAACGACCGCGCGAAGAAAAACCGCCCAGGAGAGTGGTGCGCACTTGAGTTGCTCGTTCGGTATGGGATCGTCGACTGTCTCCTAACCCACATGCTTTAGCCATTTATCTAGAGTTTTTTCTTGCTCGTGGAGCCGCGCCAGAAAGGTTTGAAGAGTGCCAGTGCGAAGATGATGATGTCCGTCTCCATTGTCGAACGTGGGTTCCCGATGATGGCCATTATCGTTGGCTACGAGGCCATATCAACCCACTTCCCCTGGAGCATCGAGCCGAGTACCTCGCTCGCACCATTCGTCACATCCTAGAATTCTTAGAACTGTGATCTATTAGTCAGTTATTCAGTTGTAATTCACCTGAGGCTACTCAGGCGAAAATGTTAATACTTAAGCTTGGTTTTGATTCTATTCAAAAGTCTGATAGAAGTGAAACTAAATAAAGATGTATTAGAACTACATCCTAAA
>Ga0209208_10008729_pt1 | contig 13456 bp, 14 predicted proteins | sample S1TSphfallax_3_FD_187694 | JGI IMG/M metagenome (GOLD analysis project Ga0209208, IMG submission 187694) | Host-associated microbial communities from peat moss isolated from Minnesota, USA - S1T2_Fd - Sphagnum fallax MG (SPAdes) (version 2) | ecosystem: Host-associated > Plants > Peat moss >...
TTTAATACAAAGTGGTACCACAAGGTGATAGATAGTGTAACAATGAACACATCAAAATATATGAGATGGACATGTTAGAAAATACAAGACACATTAAATATATGAGATGAAAATGTTAGACAATACTAAACACATTAAATATTTGAAATGAAAACGTTTGACAATACAAAAGCACAGTAAATATATGAAATGAACATGTTTGACAATACAAAAACACATCAAATATATGAAATGAGAATGTTAGACAATACAAAATTGTGTCAAATATATGAGATGCAAATGTTAGGCAAAACATGGCAACACGATGGGGTAAATAGCATCTGGTTAGCATCATCCAGCTCCATTGACAGGATATAATCCTTTATCCACAGAACATCTGTATCTGAAAATGTGCAAAAATATTTCTATTAATGAGAGACATGTGTCACCTATGAAATTATAGCTGTTATAATGTCACCATTCCCATATAAGAAAGATTCACAGTTGCAGGCAACAGTTATTGTACATTGTGGATTTGCAATCAATGATACTGGGAAAATGAGAGATTCCAAGTTGACACTAAATTGCAGAGTAATTATGTGGCAGTTCTCCTGCTCATATCTTGGTCATATCTACCAATCTAGCCTGTGTGTGAAGCCTAAGGCAACAATGTTCTATTCTCCAAGTTTCCTCTATCAAATGGTTAGTGACCATCAGTTTTGAAAACTACACCTAAGCCAATCAAACAGCATCAGGTATTCAGTTGCATATTCTACTTCCAAAGTACTGCAACTGTCTTAAAGAGGAAACTCCTCTGAGAACTGAAAGTTAAGCTGTGTATTGAGACATCACTTAAGAGACTTTCAACCCCATAGATAAATCCACAGGAACTGAAATAGCCCTTGATAAAGGAAAGTGATAAGGATCCCAGACCATCTTGTGCAACTAATTTAAAACTGCTTCAAAGACTCTCACCTACCAGTTCGAATTTCAGGGTGTCAAGAACCCCTACCTGCAAGTGGAAGTTTGCTACTGTTGAAACCCATAACTCCATCTGCAGCTGCTGGATGCTCAAAGTGGGAAGGCCTTTTTGATTTAGTGCTCCTTGAGTGGCCCATGTAGTGGAGATTTTGTGACTGTTGGGTCCCTTGATTCACATCCCCATTAATCAGGCCATAGAAAACTGTGGACAGATCATTCCTTGAAGAGACAAGAGGAGGGAGACCTGTAACATCTGTATCGGAAAATGATTGCTGTGACGATGATTCATGGTCCAGAGGCAACTCTTCCATGGTCTGGACACAAAGGCCACAAACATCCAAACTCACATCTCCTATCAAACATTTCTCCACCCATTAAGCTCAGTTCCTCAAGCCAACCAGGCCACATGAAGAAAATCCTTGCTTCTAAAAACATCTGAAGAATTATGCAGTACTGTTGCTGTATGAGTTATCTGACACAGTACTTATATGTCAAACCTCTCTTTGCTAAAAACTTTATCATTCCCGTTAGTCTAGAAACCAGGCATATCAGACTTTCTTCACAGGATTGCCGCTTCCTGCAACTTAAATCATTGCTTCACCCAACTTGGTATTGTTGTCAGGTGATCAGCACAGGGTTGTGCCAGACTTCTGGAAGCTAAGTTTAGAAGCTTTCCAGAAGTCCATACGAAGAGATTAATGGTTTCTTCAAAGACTGGACACAGGTGAGATGAGAAGGGGAGGAAATGCAAATTGCTCCAAATAAACAATGTGACCAAAAAGGGATCTCTGGATACCAAAGATCTTCATAAATGGCTTAACTAGAGAGTCCACTCTAGATTACACATTAAACTAGGCCGTTTCTACAGAAAATCTACAGAAGCCCCAGCTGCAGATCAAAAAAATGTGGTGTCCAATTCCTGCACAGACAGTTAAAGGTCCCTCAGCTGCAGGCTTCAGTTCCATCTCACATGCAAGCTATGCACTTCAAGTAGAGAGCATTCTTACATATGTGCTATATATCCCAACTCTTTTCATGAACCCACAAAGTTGCCACTCTCCTGACTGTTTCTCATGTACAATCACCTAGATCAACAAGCCCCTTATTGGTTCAAGGAACATAGTTTGGGTGTAGCTATCTGGAGGTCCAGCATCTCCCAATTAGGGCTTCTAAAGGTTTTGTAGCCATATTGGCCAAGTGTCCAACAGAAGCCAGAAAGAAGAAACTAAAAAATGATGAAGACAAAGAAAAAAATGGATGTTGCAATGTTCTACATACCCAGGCAGCTTGCTGCAGCACACGCAAAATTTCTTTGCAACGCTTTCGCTTCACTGCAACTTCTTCCTTTTCTTGGAGCATCTCCTCAAACAAGCTCTCCCTGGAAATGTGCCAACCAAATAAATTAGTTACTGATCTCAGAACTCCATGTATCTTGATTTCAAAGCTTCAAGAACACAGTCAAGCAAAGCATGAACTGGGTCACAGCTATATGATCTAGCATGATAATGAGCCTAACAGTTCAAAACAGCCTACTGCCTGAGAACAAACAAGCTGGTCTGAAATATCAAGTTCCCACGAGAGGTAATTATAAATTATACCTGTACAGCTTTCTGATAAAAACACTGTGGAGTTCCCGCTTCACATGGTTAACCTACCCATGCACAATTCTTCCAACTTTAGCCACTAAAAAACAATGACAAGATGAAAATGAGTGATAACACCTCATTCATTATTGCTAAGTAAACATCCCCTGCTGCATGTGTTGACTTCTCAGCAATTTGGCTAATTCCAGCAGCCTTTGGTGATGCATCAGCAGCAACATGACTATAACACACTGATACAAATCAGACTTCCTCAACATAATCAAACATTCCAGTATAATAATTCTGCTTGATGATAAACAGAATCAAGGTATAAATAACTCCTTGTGCCTACCCTCTACTACCTTCTTTGTTCCATCTAGCAGCTCTAGTGGTCATGCTTCAGCAATAGTCAATTAAAAAACTTGACAAACCAGACTGCAACAACACACCAAACTTGGCTAAGGGTGCCAGATGACACTGAACCAACTCACCAGGAAATGCATGATGGCTTTGGGCACTGCATCTTGAATATTTTTGCGTACAATGTCATAGTAGGATTTCAACAGCAGCCGTGTTACAGCAATCTCCAAAGTCTCTTGCTCAGTTTGAGCATCTGTTGACCTCAGCACTGCTGGTGGCTGCAGAAACATACTCAATGATATCATCACTTAGTTATCTGGTTCTACTGAACATGATTTGCCAGCATCTTACATCTGCATGACACCTTGCCCATCCAATACTACTGTGTCCAAATAGCCTCAGCGACATTTGGAAACCACCCTATCTATTGGTCAACCAATATCACAAACACCAGCTGAGGAAAAATCTCCTTGCACTGATGCAACAAAGAAATACATCACCAGCAAGTTTGTCGATCTGATCAGCAGTATGCCAGCTTCTACGTGCAATTGTCGATATTATGTGTTTGTCACAAGAATAGGAACAATGTAGTCATTCTCAACCAAGGAATCCAAGTTTCTGAACATATCTCACATCTAAAACCAGGCCAAGAGAGCTATGTTGACAGTTGCTGCTTCTAGCATGGGAGTCCTCAAGAGGGTTATTCTGGTAAGTTAATAAGTTCCAAGGAAAATCAACAAAAAATTTCTGGAGGTGCTGACCTCATGAAGCAGAATGGTTGCAAATGTGTGCTCCACAGATCCTTGGGCATCTTCACTGTAGTCACGGTTAACCACTTGCTCTTTATTGATGCCATTTACTGTACGCACCTCACTACTAGAAAATATGGATGAAATCCCCCAGCTTCCTCCAGTTGCAGAGTTCCCTGAAAAGAAAGAAGGCAGCCCCGTCCACACATCTAAGCTGGTTTTGAACCATTGCCACTAGTTGGGTAGTCATCAACTTGATGTAAGGACGTGAGGTCACTTGAACATATATTGCAGAGACTATACTTGCAGATATTATATATTGCAGAGACCTATCATTCTTGGGGATTTTTAATGACTTTCTAGAAATAATCTTGGACAAACATTGCAGCCAAGAAAATTCTATCATGTATCTGCCAGCAAAATGCCTCAGCACAAAGCAGAACAACTGTTGGCAGCCCCTTCTTTATCTCAATTCTAGAGGATCGAGAACAAGCTGCATGCCCTTACCTGAGGGACTGGGCTTCTCCAGATGCAAAGCCGAAGGTTTTGCTGCAATCTGTGAAAAGGAGAGAAACTAAAATCAGTACACTTAAATGCATGGAAAAACTTCAATTGCCTGGTTATCCCTGATTTGAAACCCTTTACTTTTATGCAAAATCCTTGACATGGAGAAACCACCTTGGCTCTTCTTATACAATCTGAGGGAGTGTATTGACTTGCAGAGGAAATGGACAATGAATCAACATACAAGATCTCTTGGCAATTGGATGCCATTACGTACATGTTCATGGGCATGAAGTGTAGAGGCATTTGTGCGGGCCAAAATTGCTCGTGCCTTGGCTGCCTTCTCGGGTAAGGGCAGCCTATCAGCTCCAGGCTCCTTCCAATCATGAACATCCTGCCAATTACAACATGTTACTTTGCACATCCAACTAATCCAGAAGCACCTTCAACATGCAATGATCCATTTTACACTTCTCATGTAGAGTTGATATTTACAGAGCAAATCTCCTTGTAACACTGGACATCATGTCCTTCCTGTGTTTCTCCATCATACATATGGAAAAGTGCACAGGAACAACAAAATTTCAACTGGAATGTCGAGGGTCTGAAAGCAAATCCAAGTTCCAAATCCATACTGATTATTTTCTGATTTATTTGCTACATGAGAAGCAACTGATTGTGCTACCAGAGAATATTCACAGAATAAGTCTCTAACTTTATCCAAAACAACATTATGTGAACTGCAACCCCCATCAAAGCAAAAGCAAAGCAGAATCATGAAAACACTTAAAGGGGCATAATTTCATGCCATGTACAAGTCCTCATCCCAAGCTGCTTGGCTTCCCTTTATCCAGGCAATAAACATTGGCTTTGGTCAAGTCAGACATTGGCACCTTGGCACTCCGTTGTTGCTGTAGAGCAATGTCTACAGCTTTACTGCCTCCAACAAAGTTTGGATGTGATGTGTTGATATAGTCCATCTGCCAAGAATAGACCCATTCACACCATGTCAAACTACCATTCTGGAAGTAGACAAGATAGACAATGAGCAGTAATGACCAGCTGCAGTTCCAGATAATCTTGAGAATTACCATCTACAATTTCATACTACAGATGTCCATGTTGGACTGTCTCAGGATCTAAAATGCTAGGGCCACATCTGACAGTATATGAGAATATGACAGAGTGATCAGGGCAGTTTAACACTGTAACATCTCAAATTTGTTTCTCAAGGGGGGCTGGCATGGCAGTTGTGTAGTGAGCCAAAGATCCAGTAAGCCATCAGGGGTTAAGCATACATTACCTCCATTTCAATGAGATGGCTGATCATAGTTTCTGCAGGAGCCAAACCCTCCCGCAAGAAACTTGCCACCACTTCCTCAATTCGCCTCCGCAAATGTGGAAAGCGTTCCAGCTCATGTGTTTCACACCTGTGTGATATCTGCAAAGTGAAGCATCACCTAAGTTATGGGGGTTGTCTGATTTAAATTGACTTTTCTTCTGATATCTATCATGTATGTGAGTGTAGAATCATTACCTATGAATAGAATCCAAGAGTTGCAGATGAGGACATGATTCCACACCAAACATATCAAGGAGAGATTACCATGTGTGTTTCTTTTTGCAGACTGTGTTGACACTCCTTTACATGTGCTATTCAGAAACATGTAGGGATGCAGAGAGGCTCAAGCTTCAACATTACCTTGACAAGCTCATCATAAATAAAACGCGCACACTGCAAGCTTGGCTCCAGTAATCGTGCAATCTGGCGGCGCACAAGTAGTTCAAATGGTACCTGTGGTAATACACAGTGTGTGTGAGAAACAGGCTGGTCATATTGTTGAATCCTTGGCCATCTTTATCCCTACATACCTCCAAGATTAACAATACACAGTTTCCCTATCTCAAAAGCATCCCAAACATGCACAACAAAGCACATGAATCCTGGCTCTCATCCTCCTACTCTTCTCTACAAAGTGTGATAGAAAAAGTGGCCAAGTATTGAACTTAAAATTTGGCCAACTGAATTTTCTGTCATCAAAAGATTTAATGGAATGAAGGTCCACTGCTGTTACCTACATGGAACACACAGAAAATCCTGTGCAGATAACTTTCTTCAAATTCTATAGGTAAGTCATGACTAAGCCAGTCCAACTCTCTCAGACTAATAGAAACCACAGTTGTCACCAGGTAAATCTTTGACTACTTAGTAAATACTGCTTTTCAGTGAAGAGTACTTTCAAATGAACTTTACCTCTGGAACAAAGAGAGCATTTTTGGGCCCAGTTGCATTTTGAATGGCAATCCGAATGTCTTCATCACTCAATTCTTCACATGGATCAACCTCCTATGTCACAAGAAAACAGTAACCAAACCTGATTAACAAGGACATATCCTCATACACTAAATTATATATTGCAGATAGAACTCCACAATGACACTTTGAAGGTAATCCCAGTCAAACCAAAACAAACAAGACAAGAATAAGTGCAACCATAACCTTGTGAGTGTCACTCAAAAAGTACCAGGCCATCACTGTAACTAGAATCTATCCTTTTACAGTTCCAATAAGATTCAGATCCAAATTGTACTGGTCAGCTAACTCAAAGTCTGGGTGCAACTACTGAGAAACCTACTATCACTACAACTCTCACCATTTCAGATAGAAGATGCACTAGTCACAGACAGGATTACAGATCTACCCAACATGCCTTATGCTCAGAGATGTGCTCATAACATCTCATCTACAACAACTTCTGTCCAAGAGATAGTAGAAAGTATACCTCCAAGCTCCTAACGAAAATTGCTTGAAAGATGTAATGAATGCGTGCTCCTCCTGAGAGCTCTGTTGTCGACCATTCTTCATATTTGCCATCGACAATTGATTGAAAACCTGCAAGAAGGCAAATACAATGCCCAGCTAAACCTTGCTGACCTTACCAAAAACCCAAAATGCTTATAAATTGCAAAAAAGCTTTCACCCAACCTTATCATGTGATATATCAAAACTTGCAGCTGGATAGCAGTCAACAAAACAGCAACCCCATGGTCCCACTTATCCAATGAGAGCAAAGACGAATTTGTTTTTTAGAAATGCTCATTTCTTAGTGTGCCTTCAAGTCCATCACATGCATCAGCATAGGGGAGATTGTGTCATCAAGGAAACAACTGACTTTGCACCATGGCAGGTATTTCTCCAACAATGCAACACAGTGGAAAAACACATTTGTGAAAATGTTAACACAGAGCTGGCTATAGCTGGGACACAGGATGAAGTCTTTTACCATAAGAGTATTTGGTGATGATGTTGAGCAATAATGCCCCTTGGCCTGACTGCAGCCCCAAACAAGAGAACCACATATCACCTGTCAGAGTCCTACTGTCATCAACATAAATCCATTTCCTTTATGTGCTCCTCCAAACTCTCTGGTTGCTGTCAGCTCTTGTGCATCCAGCTAACATTAAACAAACAAGAAAAGACGCGAAATTCACCTTGGATTCTGTGAGTTCCCCGTAACTTGCAAGCTCTTTCTGCAAGGTGATCATCTGAGTGCTGATGCGTGCTTTCAAATCAGGAAGTATGGCCCTTATATGTTGCACCAATATCTGGGCAAGGAGCAGCATCCGAGACATGGTGAGTTCATCAGATTACAATCAGATGCAGAGAAGGTACAAAAAAGAAAGAAGAATCAGCAACATTGCCAAAAGACTACTTACCAAATTCAACTTCTTTGCCAACTGAGGAATTCCACATCTCTCTGACAGACTGTGATATACCTGCAAAATGCTGGAAAATTAACACTTCCTGATACTAAGAAACTCCAAAACTACTGCAAAAGCTAATTTCAGAAGGTCAGTAGCATCTGCCTTGCAATAGAAAATATTTACTAATGGGTAAATAGACAGGGCAGAAAGGGATCACTTACAGGTCGGCTCCGGAAGAAGTTTTCTTCATAGACAAGAGCTTCACGAATGCTTTTATTTGCAGCAATGTCCTGTAGACATGTCCAGAGCCACATGCAAACACTTAAGAACCTAAAATATTTCTATTCTACACAACAAACACATTTGCTGGCCTCAAGACTACATCAGATAATCCATATTGGTCCCCACACAAAGGCACAAACCCATTTCAAGAATGCTTCAATGATTTGGGATGCCTGTGTGTTAAGCTTGCATGCCAAGCGGAAAAGTCTATTTAACAGCAGCAAAAGTAGATAAACACATATCTTTCTCCATACAGCCTAAAATACCTTAAGTTGTTGAATGCAGCAGTTACTCTTAATTAAAGAAATAGTGAGAAGCTGTCCCCTTACCTCCTGACTTCGGTTAACAACACCAACATAGCCGAGGCGCAGAGGAACCACATTCCCTAATAAAAAGTTGCGAGCATCTGTTCCCCTATCCATAATATCCAACTGCACAGCCCAAAACCCCAACTTGAAAGAATGCTTTTCCCTTGATGACCTTTGCAAAGTAACAACATAGATGCAAACCACATAGTACAAAAAACAAAGTAGGGGTTGGTTTGCAGGTGCTTCAGAGACTGAACTCAAACTGATGGGCATGAAGACAAATACATAAAGCTCTAGAAAACCTGGTGTAATGAAAGTATACCTTGGTAATAACACCAATTGTTCGAGACCCTGCAGCACACAAGTTTCCATAACAGCCTCAGATAACATGGATAAATGGTCAATGACACCTTATCTTTCCAAGGCTGCTATTCAGACGTAATGACTGAGCTGGCAATATCATGGAGGAGACTAACCATCAGGGTCAGCAATTCGAGCCATCTGCAAGGCATCTGAGTTGGCTAAATCAGCATTTGCAGGTGAGACTGCCAAGATAATACAGGTCTCATGCTTAATGTAGGAGAGAATCATGGTTCGCACTCGTGCCTCTATGTCTGATGGTTGGTCACCAACAGGCACCTTTGTTATACCAGGCAGATCCACCATTGTTATGTTCAACACATGTGGAGAGAATATCTTCAGCCGAAGCTGCTTTTCTGAGATACCCTTGTTGTTCCCCAGTTCTCGGTCTGTCTCCAACTGCAGCCAAGAAAGGAGAACTTTTTCAAACTCCTTCAACAACAACAATGACAACCAGCTGTTTTGAGTGCCTTGTGAACCATAAAGAACAGCAATTACTGTAGTGACCTTGTCCCCCAACCAGAACAAATGAAATGTTCAGCCAGTGACCCAACAACAATGTGTTACTGACATCTAATTGATGGAGAAGTGAACATTAAACACCAATAAACTCCCACCTGGATCTCTTTGCGAATTGTGGAGAAGTCTGAGAAACGACGGCCGGGAAAATGTAGAAACTCTCCCCATTCAATCGGCTCACTGCGGTCATCAGGCTTGCGCACAGTCTGCACAAGCTGCAAGACTAGAGGCCGTCGTGTGCAGATATCCTGACCTCGTGGTAAGAAGTCACGGCCAACAAGTGCCTCCAACACACTTGATTTTCCACTGCTTTGACTGCCTACAACTGCAACCTGCAAAAGAGAAGAACAATCTGCTATCCCTAAGCACCTCCTTAAAACCAATCCTCCTTTCATACATCAATTCTTGCAAATGTCATCCAAAAACAGTACAACAGAATTTCAAACTCAAACTGTTTTGTCAAACCCAATGTGGCACAGGATCTGCTCAATCACAATGCATGAACCTGATCACCTTGCTCATTCTTGAGGTTTCACTACAGAAAGCTCAAGAATGTAAAACAATGTTTGACATGAGCTTGTGAGCAAAACAACCTCAAGACTTGCTAAGACAAACACTCCGCAGAATATACATAGTGACCCTGTGCCCCACCATGACCTAATTTTTCCACTGTCTTGCAATACAGGAGGACACACACAAAAAAAGGAATGGCATCGCTGAAAGAAGCAAGCTTGTGAACTTGCAGTCTTTCCATGCAAGTAAGGATCTCAGGCTACTTATTCTCAGGAAGATTCATCATCTTAGACAAAATGGAGACCTTACCTGAGGCAAGTCAATCGTGGATGCGCTTCCCAGTTGTGAGAATATGTCCTGAAGCTTGTTTACTAGAGGGATTACTGACTGCCCCAGGAATGGAGAGGAAACCGAAGCAGGCAAGGGAGGTACAGCAGCAGCAGCCGGTGACCCAGATGCGCCTGATGCTTGAGGTGAAGGTTGAGCCATAGTGATGATGATGGCCTTTTTATCCCCTCGACCAAACTTCTTCCTTTAGAACTTGCGAGACTAACCTCTCTCGCAATTGGAAACCAGATATATCTTCCGAAACTCGTTGCCTCTGCCTCACAGCTCCAATTCCGTATTCTTCAGTTTCCAGATCCACATCTGTGCGCACAGAGTGCTCTTTGCTGGACATGAGCCCGCCATCCTACACATAAAACAAGGAAAAAAGAGGATCCGAGATCCACGATGAGCTAGATCCTAGAACTTGCGCGACGTGGAGCACAAACGCCGCCGCCGATTTCTTTTGCTCCAATTTCTCACAACCAGATACCCGTTCGCCGTCAGACTCTTCTCCTAAACATCCGCTTGCTCCCCTCAAGCCCGAGCACCGAAACACGCCAAAAAAACAAAAGAAAAAAACAAAAAACAAAAAAAGATACAGACAGGAAGCTGGCAACGAAGTGTACTCCGCAAGCAAAGCAGATCGAGAAGGCTTGGAAGGCAGGCCACTCTCTCGCGCTCGCTCTGTGCGAAAGAACAAAGGACGTGTCGTCGCGCTGTCGACAAGAGAGAGAGCAAGAGGATTAGAGAAAATCGAGGAAGACGAAGTTCCCAAACGGGGAACTCCGAGAACGACGACGTGTCGCGCTGTAAAAAAAAGTGACGAGAGATAGAGAGAAAGGGTTACCTATTGCGAGCAAGAGAAGTTCCCAAACGGGAACGCTGAGAGCGACGGCCTCCGCAGCCCACCACCCGCGAGAAGCCGGGAGGTTTTGGCGCATTTGTCTCGGGAGAAGGAATTTCTTCCCGAAGCATCAGTACCTACCCGAGATTCTTCAGCGGATTGCTGCGAATGCCGATGAAATTATGACCATCTGACAACTCCTGGGTGTCGAATTCCGCTACGACATTGTGTATCCAATCTTTGAGGATTTGTGTGTGTATCTTTGGAGCGATCTAGGGTTTTGGTCCTCGACTTTGCTCCAGAGTAGAGAGGTCTTCCTCTGCCGTTTCTGGACTTTTTCCCACAAAGTACTGTGTTTTTTGGATTTGAGGAAGATAGAGAGAGAGAGAGAGAGGAGTAGTCCACACATGGTAATGAAGGAAGAGGAGGTGAGGCGGTGTGAGATTCAGGCATGGTATCCTGCCTTTCGTCGGCACTCGCTGCGAACCCTAATCCTGCCATTGCCGGAGGAGTTCATCTCCTTCCTCATGCGAGACGATGGTCTCTATCTCCCAAAAGACAGTCTTGCTATTCCAACTCGCACGCAGGTACCCTACCCCACGCATACTCTTGTCCTCTGTCTCTATCTCTTGCTCTTCGTTTTCTGGTTGGCATTATAGGTGTTAGCAGCAGTGGTTTTGTCCGGCATTCCCTGCATTTCATGATGCAGGACAGAGCGTGAACTGGACTCCATGATCATGATAGTGGGGACTTGCAAGCAAGCCGCGTGGATTGAAACATTTTTAGCAAGAACTTCAACTTACACAAAAGAGATTTACAAGCTTTCAATGTGGGATTTATTCTGCAGCAGTTGCTTGTGTTGCCATTTTTGCAAGGGAGAATTCAGAGAGACCTTTGGAAACGGGGGGAAGACTGAGAGAAGACATGTAATTTGCAGAGGGATTATTTGAAGCAGATTGCTAGTGAAGATTGAAAGTGGTCATTTTTTTCCACACAGGTGCAGAATCCACAGCTTCAAGCAGAGGATTATGTGCATTGGGATGAAGAAGATGATGAAGGTGATGAACCGGAAGTGCCATCATTCCCTGATCTGGCCAAACAGGTGCAGACCATGATACAGAGCTTGGGAGGTGCTGTGTTTCCAAAGCTGAATTGGAGCGCTCCCAAGGACACAGCATGGATCAGCTCTTCTGGTAGCTTGAAATGCCAGAATTTTGAAGAGATTTCTCTGCTTCTTAAGGCATCTGATAATCTGATCCATGACCTCTGCCATGCTTTTGATTCTTGCAATGACAAAAGTAGAGAAAGGCCTGCACAGTTTGTTCTAGCACTTCGGAAATGGTATGATCTGAGGCCAGAGATGGAATTCCGAGGGTTTGTGCGAGGGAAACTTCTGGTTGGCATTTGCCAACGAGAGGTGACTGGGTTTTATGCAACTTTGGTAGGGAGAGAGGATGAATTGGAGGACATGATAGCTAGTTTCTTTGATGTGAATGTGAGGGAAGTGTTTGGGGGTGAAGACTACACTTTTGATGTCTATTTGACAAAGGATCTCAGAGTGAAGTTATTGGACTTCAATCCATGGGGAGGCTCAACCCTCCCACTTCTGTTTTCATGGGATGAACTTGAACAGAATTATGCAAAGGTCTTGGGGAGGTTAAATGGAGATGGATTGTCAGATGATGATTTGTGTCTTGAGGTAGGGAGGAGGATGAATCTTTTGGAGTCAGGCAAAGAAGAGCAAACAGTAGTTGAAGAGACAGTTGTAGAATCCACAGATTTGGATCCTGTACATGGTTCTAATGGGATGACAATAAATGCACAGAGAAGAGAGGTAAGCCGAAGGGTGGAGTTCCGAGTGGTGAGGAGTGAAGGATTGGTGCAGCCAGGATTGAGAGTGGGTACAGGAGTGCCCATTGATTTTGTAAACCAAGGGGCATGGGAAGACATCATAAAGAGGGAAGCAGAGAAGGAGGCCAGAGAACAAGAGAAGGAGAGAACAGCTGGAGGGGGTTGAAAGGTGGGGCTGTTGCATACCACATCAGAAGAAAATCCAGTTATTTCTGCTTGCAAGAGTTGCCCATCAGCAATAGTCACCAGAATCACAATGTAAAGTTGCAACATTCATAAAGTCTCAATTGTAAAGGCTTGTTATAGAGGAAGCACAGTGGAAGTGGCAGGCAGCATATTGCACAATCCACTGTTCCATGACCTCATGATCAATTTTGCTCAGGTGAATGAGAAGTTTGCAATTGATTGCACATCTTTGATTATTGTCATGAAGATCAGATAGACCTTAATACTTGCTTGCTTTGTGTGTTCTTTCTTTCTTTATTTTCTTTCTTTTCTTTCTTCAATCTGACCATTTGCCGGACATATATCCCCTTCAATTGCTTGCATCTTTGTTTAAGCATTGGATTGACAACTGATTTGCATAGCTCC
>Ga0209208_10008730_pt1 | contig 13455 bp, 15 predicted proteins | sample S1TSphfallax_3_FD_187694 | JGI IMG/M metagenome (GOLD analysis project Ga0209208, IMG submission 187694) | Host-associated microbial communities from peat moss isolated from Minnesota, USA - S1T2_Fd - Sphagnum fallax MG (SPAdes) (version 2) | ecosystem: Host-associated > Plants > Peat moss >...
CATTGTAATTCACATGCATCTTAAAATGATTATAGAGGGGTTGAGGTTCATGGTAGATTTCATTTTTGGGAGTGGAGAAAGAGGTTTCAATTGATAATCATTGAGTTGAAACTAATTATACATGAAGAATGCATTTAATTGTCCAAATACCCATGTAATAAGGACCTCATGGATTTGTAAGGAAATTGAATTTGTAATTCCATGTGAGGTTTTGATTTTTTGCATTACCCAATGTGCAAGGTGGTTCAATTCTCCACCAATGTTTTGCCATTTGTAATTTCTAGAATGATCAAGATTTGAGGGGTGTGGGAGGGCTTAAGGCCTCCATGATTGAAAGCCATTGAAAATTGCTTTTGGAATGACATGAAAAGAGTTAGAACATATTTGGAGTAGAATTCAAACAAGTTACCACTTGGCATTCTATAATCGCTCATGTTGCGTTTGCTTCATTTGCACATTACAATTGGGGTACACTTCACCCAAACAAGAGGCGAAGCATGCATGTTGAAACCAAGGATTGGAGCACATGTGAACGAACACCCATTTAGGTCAATCTACAAGCTCCATGGGGTCATGAATTTTTTAACATACTTGTGAAATACAAAGGGGACTTTATGGCCATTTCACACCACTGCTAGATGTAGTGAGTGACATGGAAACTTCAACACCTGAATGGGGAAACCTTCTTTACTTCATCACCTAAGAGCAAATCCAAATCCACTGGTGCTCAGAATGTGACCTTGAAAATTAAAATTGAATGAAGAAAAATCAAAACACGCTGGTTAGGCTCTGCAAAGTGGTGTTGGCCCACTAGTTTTTGCCATTCATCATGATGGATCTCGAGATATAATGAGGAGCTCAGAGGTTTGGCATGCGAGCTGTAAGTAAGCAATACGAAAAATGAAACAAAGAGAGCAAAATAAGGAGAGAGAGAGAGAAAAGCTCTTATTGTGTGCGCATTTTTGAGTCTTGGATCTATTTCTTATTGTGAATTACATTACTGCAGTTTCTGTTTTTGTTGCTGCCTTCGATCTTCGAGTTTGTCTTCAACTCCTCAGCAGTCAGGCATTAACGATGAGCCCCATTGTGGGTCGAAGGGAAAGCTTGGGTTTCTTCATGAGAAGTTGTACTAAATGGTGGTGAAAATCTGTTTTCAGCAAAGTGCCCAGGTGGGGCACGGGCCACAGATTTTCAGAGGCATTGAGCTGTATCCCCTTGGGTCCAGCGTTTTATTTGATTTTTGGGGAAAATTTTGCCACTTGGCGACATAAAAAACAGAGAGGGCCTGCCACCTCTCTATAGAGGATTTCTTGGGAAAAAAAAAAAAAAAACCCCAAAATTTCGCCACATTTCTAGGAAAAAAGTGATGAGTTTGCCATATTTAGACTTTAGGTCCTTGCCAGTACATAGCAGGGTTTCAATCACCAACCCACTTACCTCATGAAATTGAAAAAAAAAGAAAAAATGAAACCCTACTTGGGGACATAGTGCCAAGGGTTTAGGGTTTAGGGCAAGATCCTTGCCCCCCCCCACACACAATGGGCCTTTGACACAAGGAGAGAAAAAATGGTGAATAAAGAAATGGCCATAATGAACCAGCACCCCACCACCAGGGCACCATAAAGGATGGATGATAAGTGGTTTGGAAACAGTTTTCTGTTGTGTTTCAGTTCCCTAGCTAGCTAACCATGGTGATCAGCTTAGTTACTTTTTCTTTTCTTACCTAAGCACTAACATACCCACAAGTTAGTGGGTTGTTAGTAAGTAACAAAATCAGCCGTTACTTATGTATAAACCATCTATTTACCTAGTAGTAAATTATTTGCCTATATATGAGACCTATTTCTTACAAAATTTGATTACCAAGGTGAAACCAAATAGTAACTCAGTTGACGTTCATCCACAATTGAGTAATAATAGGCATCCAGTGGATGATGTGGTGTGTGGGTGCTGGTTCACTATGGATGGCCCATAAAGAATGGGTTGCTAACATTGATAAAGAAAGTGTGACTCACATAAAGTGGTGTGAGTCATATAAAAAGAATTTAGGGTTAACATGAAGTAAGAGACCTCTTGAGAGTGGAGAACTTTTGGGGGTGAAAGGTCAGGATGAACTCCCAACAAAACAAAAATTGAAGTGAAGACAAAAGAAAAAGCTTTGAATTTGTGAATTTGTAAGCGGTGGTGGTGCTCGAAGTTCCTAAAAGCTTGGGATTCTTTGACCCGATCAGCCAAATCTTCCCATACACTCTATTATAACTTAGTATGTTGTTGTTGTTGGGCACACATTGATGTTCACCACGTTCACCAATCCACCTTGAGATTATTACTTCCCACACACTCTGCAAGCAAACTTCGCATCCCAAAAACTTCTACACCATGAATATATATATATATATCCCCATCTCAAGAAAATTGGATGAAGAACAATCAAAACATGCGGGTTTGGCTCACCACAAAAATAGTTCTGGTCCTGCAATTCTATTGCTCATGATGCTGAGGTTGCTAAAAGGCATTTTGTTAATACTCTAACAACCCATGTTGAATTGGTTAGATAGTTTGATTGGTCCAAGTGGGTTGCAACTAGTAGTCCAATCCCACCTAGTTGCAATCCCAGTTTTATTATGGGTGTGGGGTTGGAGAAAAAAGCAAATAACTAAAACTTTGGATGTGAGAAATGCTTTTGTAGGGTCACATACTGAGCACCATTGTTGGAGATCTAACATGTGTAGAAATGGACCTACACTCTCTTGACCTATATTGGGTACACAAGAAAGGGGCAAAATATTGGCCTGGTTGTGTTGGGCTCAGGTATGGGTGAAAAGTTCTGGGGAAAGGGGGCAACGAACCTAAGGATTGGAGGTTCAGAGCTGCTTGGAACCGGCAGGGGTTTGGTGCCCCCATGTCTAATACCCGGCTAACAGTGGTTGCCCTTTTGAGTCGTCCAAGTTACTTACCGTCGCCGCCAACCAACGGACGGACGCAGGGACGGACGTGGCCCCCTACCAGACGAAAGAGAGCTTTTGACCGTCGACGAAAGGGGGTTTGGCGACTACGGCAAAACACAGGAAAGAAGGAAAGAAAGGGTTTGTGACCGTCGCCGACATCGACGCCGCCGTGCGGCGATCAACGCAAGGTGCGTGCGTGCGTCCGTCCGTGTGTGTGTTTTGCGCCGGGCAGTAGCAGAGCTTTCGTGGTTGCGGTGCGCTTTGCGGCCTTCGTTTGCGCCGCCGTTCTTCTCTTCTCTCCCCCCATCTTCAATCCTCCAGCGATTTGCTTCTGTCTTGACGTTACCCTGTTGTGTAGTAGAAGGTCCTTTCTTCGAGACTGGATCTGAAGTTGTTTTCGCGCTTTTGGATCGTTCCAAAGGACGACCTATAGCGAACGAACGAGCCAGCAAACGATCCAGACTGACACACAGATAGACAGAGAGGTAGGCAGTGTGTTGAGGAGAAGAGAGAGAGAGAGAGGAACATGGCTCAAGCCAAGATGGCGTCCCGATCAGAAGAGACGAAGGTGCCAGTATCTGTGTGGAGTGCCGTCAAGCCGTTTCTGAACGGAGGTTTGTCGGGCATGGGCGCAACTTGCGTCATTCAACCCGTGGACATGATCAAGGTAAAAAGCTGCTTGCTTTCCAAATCGTAAAATGCACATAGATCTTGAGAGAGAAAACAGAAAGCTCGAGTAGGCTTTTTCTGACTGATATCTTGCTATTTTGGTTCTGTTCCTGAAACATTTTGGATGGCAATCTCGTGAAGGATTTGCAAGCACACATCGGCCAGCTTGTATCCCTATAATATTTATTCCTTTTGCTTTTTCGAGCCTTCTCTTTTGTGCCGATTTTCCTCAGAACTTCTGGAGCATTTTTTTGGGATATCATGGCTGTTGCAGTGCAAGTGCTTCGAGAGTTTAGTTTGTGGATCCCATCGTTGACAGTGTCAATCTATCTTCAGATGCATAATCATTGTGCCTTTGTTAATATCATTGATCAGACAAACTCCAGTATTATTGCATTTGAAAGATGTAGATGATTCTGTTGTGATTGAGCACTTTGTGATGTCAATGCAGATTGATTCAGTCGTGATGGAATGTTTGGAACAGCTTTAGTTGACCCTCCTCACACATCCCTTGCATCATTCATTCTCACCTCTCAGATGTTGGATCTGTCTTTGAGATGTGTGATGTCAAGAGATGGTCGATTTGCCCTGTTGTGGATGGAGTGTGAGACCATGAAGGAGGAGTAAAAACAGCATGTAATGAGGGTGGCTTCACTGTGCTGCTGCAGGTGCGCATTCAACTAGGTCGGGGGAGTGCCATGGATGTAGCGAGGGAGGTTATCAAGAACGAGGGTATTGGTGGACTTTACAAGGTTTGATACCTTGAGATCTCTTGCACTCCCAGCTTTACGTAGCAAACCCAAATACTTAGTTCTCTACCTTTGTCTGTCCTTGTAATATCTGTCATGGATTGTGGCTGCTATTCTGAGCCCTAATGTTGACTTTTGTCTGGTTCAGTAGCTGATCTTTTGTCTTGCAGTTGTGAGTTTTAGTTATATGCTTCAACCCTAATTTCACTTGTTTCTTTGAAAGATCCCTGTCATGCATCCATGCTCATATTGGGAGTTTGTAACAGATCATTTAGATTGCACTGTTAGCACTTGCAGAGTCCTTGTTTTGCTGATTCTGCCAGGTATTCTCCTGATCCTGTTATGTTAATTGAAGTGCAGGGTTTGTCTGCAGGCTTGTTGCGGCAAGCCACTTACACAACTGCCCGCCTTGGAAGCTTCAGGTCATAAGAAATCATCATTTTGTTCTTCCTTGGCTGTGAAAAATGTGCTTTCCATCCATCTTCTGCACAATGTGGATTTTCTTTTTCCATTTGTTCCCTAATCAAATTGCAGATTCTAACCCATGTCCAGCTTGCAAGAAGGGATCTGCCTGCACACAAAGGGGGTGCTCAGTGTAGTTCAAGTTTGAGAATTCTATAGAAAGTGAGCAAGGCTGCTAAGTGAAATCAGTTTTTTTTGGTCTGGCAGGCTGCTGACAAACAAGGCTATGGCAGCCAATGATGGAAAGCCATTGCCTCTATACCAGAAGGCTCTATGTGGCCTAACAGCTGGTGCGATTGGTGCCTCTGTGGGAAGCCCTGCTGACCTTGCACTTATCCGAATGCAAGCAGATGCCACACTCCCAGAGGCTCAGCGTCGACACTACCGAAATGCCTTTCATGCCCTGACAAAAATTACCAAGGATGAGGGGGTGCTGGCACTGTGGAAGGGTGCAGGGCCCACAGTCGTGCGAGCTATGGCCCTCAACATGGGCATGCTTGCTTCATATGACCATAGTGCAGAGTTCTTCAGGGATTCGCTGAGCTTTGGAGAGATTCCCACTGTCATTGGTACGTGGAATATACTGCAGTAAGTTGCATCACCAGTGGTATGCTTAAATGATATGTTTATGGTGCAGTAGGCCCCAACCACACAGGGATAAGCTAGTACGTAATGAAGCTTACCCTCACAAGCTTTCTACAGCTCAAATGAGTGTTCTATTGAGCACACTATGTCTATTGATTAGCTATGTCTCTTGAGTGCTAGCTGACGTCACAATTGAGTCTTCCCATTGCTTCTGGAAATGTGACAGGATCTCAGCACACAGATGTCTAGGAAATGGTTTACCTGAAGTTTTGGACAGATTATTGTAGACTTATCTAAACACAGCATCAGGAGCTCATGAAGTCAGTGGGTAGTCATGCCAGCTTGTCACTGCTATTCATGATAAGGATGATGGTTTGGCAGGGTGAGGGACAATTGTAAGGTTATGATTACATTCATTGTTGTTTTATCTTCAAAGTGTTGTTGTGGAGTTATCTCTACAGTCTCAGACATGTAGTAGGTTCTGTCTCATGAGAGGGCTAGTATGTAGTTCAGAGAGAAATGGCTCAAGAGACAACCTTGTATGCTGCTACAGAAAGGTTTGGTTCAAATGATAATGATCTAACTTTGGACTTTATGAACAGGAGCAAGTGCAGTATCTGGGTTTTTTGCATCAGCGTGTAGTCTCCCCTTTGACTACATTAAGACCCAGATCCAGAAGATGCAGCCAGGTCCTGATGGTAAATTCCCTTACACGGGGTCTTTTGACTGTGCCCTGCAAACACTGAAGACTGGAGGTCCTCTGAAATTCTATACAGGGTTTGGCACTTACTGTATCCGAATTGCTCCCCATGTCATGGTACGTTTTCCTCCTTTGCTGGTGGATAGCACTTGCATTTTGGACAAAAAAGAAAACCAGGTGCATTGTTGTTTAATGATTCTGTTCCACTCTTGTGGCATGGTTGTAGTATGATTTGGCCTTTGATATGCATCTGGAATACTAGTGTAAATTAGCTGCTCTTTTTCACTGTTGGTGATCATCAGTGACCTGAATGTAGTATTTTCCTACCATGTTTTGGGGCTGTGCAGATGACATGGATTTTCTTGAACCAGATTCAAAAGCTGGAGGGAAATATTGGGCTGTAAGTTTGGATTCAGATATGAAACCAGCTAAAATAATTACTATAACCCTAGCCATTTTTTTGGTTGATCTGTCACTAGATGCTGAATTGAAGGCCCCTGCTTCACACCATCAGTAGCTTCTTGGTGTGACAGCTTGCCACTTTATTCAGTGGGCAATTGAGATGGATGATTGAGGATCCAAGCTGTTGTTCACGTCCTCAGTTGCTGGATTGTGATGCTAAGTAGATCCCATAAGATATCAGAGAGTTGTGTTATTTTTTATCGTGAACTGGATCAAGTCAAGCAACGCAGTATGATTCTTTACATCCAAGCACCCATCCCAGTTGGATGGCGATAATGCTGAGACCGCAGGCTTCTTTTTTCTTTTCTATATCACCATTTCAGCATTATCGTATTTGGTACCTTTTCCTTCCCTGTGGCAGGAAGCCTTGGGTGTCATTCTTGCAGAGGAAAAATGCTGTATAACCCATAATTCATGGTTGAAAGGCCATGTAATGAATAACTACTACATACCCAGCTTTTTACTCAATGAGGTGGAGAGAATCCATTCTTGGATACAATGACACTTGAGGTGAATCTCAAGATTTCTGATTTATGTTACTTTTTGATTGGATGCGGTTTTTATTGCTTATCTCTGTTGTTATGTGGTCTTGGGGAACTTCCTGATATTCTTGCATGCAACTGCAAGAGTATCAACAGACTCCCCTGCAGTGCATGGATGCGTAGTACTTCTTTTTTGTTCTTTTTCCTGTCAGGGGACCACAATTATATTATTCATTATTTTCTATCCATGAGATAAATGTCCTGGATAACCATGAATATCACACAGTAGTTTGTGCATGTGGTGATTGGTGATATGCAAACCTAAAGTCCCCAAAGAAAGTTGAAGGAAATATTGGAGCTTTTTCCAATTGTAGTTTAAATGCCACTGTTATCTTGGATGACTGTGTACATAGGAGTCTTGACATTTAATGCATCCTAATGTACTTTATAACATGTAGAAGTGAGAATTTACTTTACTTTATGTTATGTAAGTGCCTGCTTTTGTACATCAGAATTTGAACTATCCTTGTGCAGCAGAACTACAACATATAAGCTTTATTCTGTGAGGAGGATTCAACAGAATGGAGTCAATACATCTGAAGGTAAATCGCAAGCTTTTTAATCCTATCTACTGTTTCCTTGCTCATTTCTTGGATGTACTATTTAGGGAAGATTCCTGATGCAATTGGCACATGACTGCAAGTGCATCATTACGCTAAAAGAATAAATGAATGGCCATCTCTAGTTTCTGTCAATGGCCACCTCTCAATGAGCAGATTGAACGTTCATTGTTGCATCAGTCTTTTACATGGGATGAATCATCTTTGTCACACTCTAGTAGATCTCAGGAAGTAGTCGCCTTGTCTCCAGATTGCCTTGATATTCCTATGATATAGGACAAGTTGGGTAGTTAAATATTTCCTTTGTCAGTTACAGGGCTATTGCAGCTAGATTGATGAGAGACAATAGCTTTGCATAAATAGATCATTGCAGTCATTGTTGAATGACAGAAGAGAGAAGGTCCTCTTCCATCCCTTCATATCTACCACAATGTCAGCTGCATATGAATGTGTATCCTGATGCTGGCCTTCCATATACATGTTTCCCTTTCCAATATCTTGCTGGCAACTGTCAGAATGTGCCCTTTCACCTCCAGTGCTGGTTTCCTCCCTCATGTTTCGAACTCGTTGCTGCAGACCGTCTGTTTCTGCTATTGATGGTTTTGAAGGAGCAGCTGCCTGGACTGTTGCTGAAAGAGGTACAGATGCTCCTTTTGATGTTTGAAAGTTTGCCACACTAATCTCATTTTCTGAAACCCTTGCAGGAGGGTGGTCCTTGTAAAAGTCATTGTTTATCAAGGCAGAATTGGAAACACCTGGGTTCTGCACTATCACCAAAATTGGCAATTGTCCCGCACATTTCAAGTTTGAAGTTTGCTGTCCAAAAGACCCCCCTGAGGTAAGTATGCTTTGCATTCATGGGAAAGAGGGGTGTGTACTGTAACTCAAAAAACTGATGGGACAAAGCTGAACACCATATTGAAAGCTGTCACCTTTGGACAATGAGTTTCAAAGGCATTCCTAAAGATAGAAATGTTTGAGAAGGAAGAGGCATGTAACTTGCTGCATTAAACTGTGACTAGTATTGTGCAATTTGATGGCAAGAGGTCACCTACCACTCCAATGTGCCATTCTCTGATATCGAAGTTGTTGAAATCCTTTTCCTCCATTTCCTGGCCAGATGGGAAAATTGCCACCCTTATTAGCAATAAGTGGTCAATAAGACATGCAAAAACCATTAGGAGCCACTTTCAATATCAAATGTGGACCACACTTTGAACCCAATCACCAGCTTATAGACCCTCCTACTTCCCACTGACACTACCTAGATAACTACTTATGTAAGTAGATAAGTATTGTAAGTAGGTATTGAATGTAAGTGGTTACTATTTGGGTGAAGGAAGTGGGTATTGAATGTAAGTGGTCGCAATGTGGGGTAATAAGGAGGGTATTGAATGTATGTGGTTGCTATGTAGGTAAGTAAGTAGGTGAGGCACTTATTGACTACCAGGTAGGTAGACACATCTCATAGCTCACTACTGTGGTTAGCAATGGGTGCATGGTTCACTCTAGCCTACAAAAAGGTGTTGTCTGCAGTCTTGTGCATGTATTTGGTTTTGTTAATAACTGCCAGTTCCAGTTATCTGCCTATGCCTCTCTTTAGAATGTAACCAGTTACTGTAATGGTGGACAGGGACTCACAACACTGTAGATAGGGGGTAAGGTGCATTGTCTTGAAGATCGTAAGATTGGAATGACTGTTGAAAATGGGGTTGGTTCTTGTGATCGTACAATCCACCTGCAGAATTGATCAGTCACAAAATGAATTAGCTTTTGTCTATTGCCTTCAGTTAGGCTGTCAATTGCACCTGCAAATGAATTGAAGAAAGGGAGCAAGGAAGCCATCTTCTTGACTCATCATTAGAGTTTGGAAGCAAAAGCAAATGGTTTAAAAAGGTCTGTGTTGTGTATACCCCATGTATAATAAAATGGATACTTCTATGAGTTCTCGTACTACTAGCCGCCTTGGGTACTCATTTGCAAATCTCTCTCCTTGTGAAAGCATCTGCCCAAACAGATAAAAACCCAATTCACTGCACCTGCCTTGCAACAAACCAGAAAACCAAATGTGTGCACAAAAACTTTTTCATTTCCAGCAAATCAGAGAGCCAAATGGAAGCACAAAGACCTTGCATTCCAGCAAGTCAGAAAACCAGATAGAAGTACAAAATCTCTTGAAGGAGCTGCTATTCACATACTTATTTACAAACATGTTGCCAATTAATGATGAATATTATTTTGGGATGATTGCTAATGCTGCTACATCAGAAAAGTGAAAATGAAGAAAAAAAAAACCAAAAATTGAAGTGTAACGATTTGTAAAAAAATAACTAATTTAGATTAAGTTTAGGCTTTAAATAGCATGAAACTGTGTTTGACTTGTAAATATGCACATGATACAATGCTCCCATAAAGGTCTACTAAAGAAATATGATTGGTGTTGATCAGCTTGTCACAACAATTGTCATATGTGATGACATTTGATTGATCCTCACTATAATATATCCAAGATTTCATGTTTATTGGTGAGGATGGGGAAATAATTTGCACACGATTTTGGATTTGGTAGAGACTGTTAGGCCCACTTACCACATGTGGGTGGATCTGCTCTAGGCATCATTTTACATTCAATTGCCCTTTGTAAAACCAAGCATCTAAGCCTGAGGGATAAGTTGTTGCAAGAAGTAGATCAGTACCAACATACCATGAGTTTTGCAGCCACCATCAATGCCACTGCTCTGCGAAATTTTCTGCAGAAAGTTCCACAGTCAACCCATTTTGTATTACTACATATATTTCATCACTCACAAAAGACCTAATGTGGTGAGAATTTGTGACATAGTCCTTGTGTACAACATTCATGTTATATTTGTTTGGCATTGAGAGCAGAACAAACCATAATGTTGATGGTAATATTCTGATGCTTGATAAATAGACTCTAGTTGTTGGTTTAGTTGAGAAACGTACTTGAACATGACCAACATAGCATAGGCACCAGTGTGCCACCTTTGGCCAACCTCAGCTTCAATATGCTCCAGATGCTCCTGTAACATGACCAAGTTGTGGGAAATGTGTGCCATTATGACACAGAGCAAAACCAAATACATCAACATCACCAGCACCTGCACAACAAAAACACATAAATGGCTTTGGATATCCTGGTTACTAGACTCTGATGATTTTTGGTTGCAGCAAAAGGATCAATCACAGTTCAAGTTTTGATGATTATGTTTTGGAAATTGGTCATTAGGACTAGGGCATTACAATTCACTTACACAAAATTGCTCGATCCCAGATTTGTAGCCAGTGAGAGTCAAATACACAAGAAAGGTAAGACCAGCAATGCGGCGGCGATCAGTTAGAGAGAGCTGTTCCTGGATGATGCAGTATCCATGTGCAACCAACAGATACGAAATCACGCATGTGGTCTCCAAGAAAATCCGGGAAACAAACACTCCAAATGCCACCCAAAAAGAGCAGGTGCTCAAATTGAGGCATGAATACCTGTGACACCAAAAAACCCCATAGAAAAAATTCCTCTGAGCAATCAATCCAAGTACTTGAGTTGTTGTTTCCTCACAAACCAATCAATCAATCTGCCATTACAGACTGTCTGGTGCCCAAAAGGAATCTACTCCAGTGAAACACATTTGGCACAATACCAGCACAAATATTAAACTCCTGTCCTCCCCATCCCCTCCCAATTCTCCTTCCTATTGTTTCTTGCCACTTACAATCTAGGTGATCAAACAATGAAAACTTTTGAGTCCAAAACCTTCCTCTTGAATTTTACATGCACAGCAGTTCTTGCTACTAGAATATCTGGAATGTGGGAAATACAAAAATCATGCAAAATATTCATGAATTGAAGATTGTTTTTTCACCTTAGTTGAGCTGTTGCAACTATTCAGGAAGTGGATTTTTTTTTTAAAAAATTTGACATATCCTCTCCTCTCTTGTTGCAGGATTTAGTAGAAGCAACCCTAATAATGACTCCAGTCTTGTGATCATCTGCAGCAGGAGCTATTGTGTGCAGAATCTTGCCATTGGCACAGACAGATGGATTTAACCCAGCACAACACAAATTTGCAAAATGATGATGTCTGTCCATTAGACTGACCCCAACAACTACGCTCAGCTCCTGAGCTAGATGCAAGATTGCCATGTGCATGAGATCCCCAACAACTAAGCTGATCCTGAGCTAGATCCAGCAAGATGATCATGTCCATGAGTTGGTCCCAACAACTGGTATACTCCTGGACTTAGAGCTCGAGAATATGACGCTCAAAATTAATTGGGGAATGAATGGAGCAAGCTTACCAAAAGACATATGTGAGGCCAAGAACAAGTGCCTTCAATGCTGGTACTGTTGTTATCACCCACTGCAAATGACTCCTCTGCAAAACCAACCATCTTAAATACAAATACTCACAGAGAGAGAGAGAGGATCTAGTGGTTGTACAGGAACTCAGTGATGGAATTTTCTCTGCTAAATACTCCAGGTCTATCCAATCTCAAAATAGATGCAGAGAAGTCAGGGAAAGAGAGAGGGGACAAAAAAAGTAGTGGGGAAGATTGAGACGGGTTCTGGATGTACCTGAAATCTCCGCTTTGTCCAAGTGTTGATCGCCCAAATACAGGCCAATAGTGTCCACACTAGTGAAAAAGCCAGGGAGAGATGTGGTAGAGGTCGATATGGCTTCTCCCATTGATCACTAGCAGCAGCAGCCTTGAAAACTCCAGGAGACCTTGCTTGCTCCATAGTTGTGTTCTCTCTCTCTTCTCTCTCTCTCATTCAGACTCCAAATTCTCCCAAGATCTAGCAAGCTTTGGGTTTCTCCCATCAGTCATCCTGAAACATGCATTTTGACTTTGTAGTCTCGGACTCTGTTCTCCTCCTCCTTCTCAACCCAATTACTGAATTCCTGCAAATCACAACAAATACTGAAATGCAGGAGCTGGATGCGCAGCTTGAAAACAATTCCTCTTAGAACTCCACAATCGAATGATCACGAATTAAATTCAGGCTGCACACCCACCCACATGCTGCAGCAGAGCTAGAAGGGGGCGGAAAACACACACACACACACTGTCCAGATTGAAGTCGAATCCTTGACGACATGAATTCTTCAGAGCTTAATAATATCTTCTATACAGCAGCATTCACTCACTTGCAGCAGGACATCTCTTGCTAAATCAATAATTTTTTGTCATTCTTCTCAACCTCTATACCACTGAGTTTGCAAACTGCATCATCTGAGTGCAGAAATCATCATCATCGTCATCATCTTCTTTTTCTTCCTTGAGCATCAGCTACAAATTACCCATCTTAGACAGCATGAGATCCTCCAGACAGTGTCGGTTGCAGGGTTTTCTTTCTACTGAGACTCATTAGATTCCTTCTAGGCATCCTGTTTCTTTTACTGGCTATATATAGCCAAAAATGCTACATATTAAAAAACTAAAAAAGTGCTAAAATCAAGATCTTTTTCAGATTTTTCAATAGCCAGAATTCAGAAAAAAAATTCCAAGAACTCGCCAGATTACTGCATACATGGTTGATGTAGAGTAGCCCAAAACTGACTCCTCTCCCCCCTCCCCCCCCCCCCCCCCCCCCCCCAAAAACAAAACCACCATTTCTTTCAGGTTCTCATCCTAGTCTTCTCCTCTCCTCTATGCTCTCGAGTCTCATCGTCACCATATCCGCTATGAAAAGGTCCGCATTCATAATGCAATGCAATCTCACTGTAGAGTCACTCGCGCGCACGAGCGCGACCC
>Ga0209208_10008732_pt1 | contig 13453 bp, 4 predicted proteins | sample S1TSphfallax_3_FD_187694 | JGI IMG/M metagenome (GOLD analysis project Ga0209208, IMG submission 187694) | Host-associated microbial communities from peat moss isolated from Minnesota, USA - S1T2_Fd - Sphagnum fallax MG (SPAdes) (version 2) | ecosystem: Host-associated > Plants > Peat moss >...
CCTGGCTACCAACTTGCCTCTACTATTTTCAAGGTCCAGTTGCAATTTGGGTCTAAATAAGAACCCATAGGGCTACATGGTTTAGGATTAGCCATTTTTTCTTTTCTAGCGAACTGGTGCAAAATTGCACCCAAAAAAGTTAAAACAAAATAATATTGTTTTGTAGATTCTTGAAATTTTCGCCAAATTTGATTACACCCCAATAAAAGTTCACCATATGTAGACAGGTTCCTAGTTTTAAGTCAGTTTCTACCCATGATGACAAATACTATTTCCGATGATGGCCACTAGTGCTCCATCACCAAAATGAGGAAAGAAAAAACGCTGGTGAGGCTCCTAGATCTCACCAACCCCTCGACACTGAGAAGGATCTGGGTTTTCGTACAGGACTGCAAACCGGCTCATTTCCACGTGCTGGTAAACCACTTGCAATCGCCTCACACACTTCACCAACTTCCTGAATGTGCACAGTACATAACTGGGATGTACCTCCATTGTTTCTGATAGAATTCAATCAGATCTGATTTGGAGAACCAAGAATCAGCCTAGGGACCAAGATATCCCTCCAATATCACACACCAATTCCCCTATTGCCACTCAGTGTTGGACCCTATCTTTGCACACAAAAACCCCAATGTTACACATCGGTGTTTCCTATCCTTGCACAGGAGCATGGGGGTTCTGTGCCCATGAACTAGTAATCTTGAAACCTTGAGTATAAATGTGTGCAATGGTCGGGTCTTGTTGTCCATGATGAAGTGCCATAATCAGGAGTGCATTAAATTGTGCAATCATGGGTTAAATGGAAAAAAAGGTGAAATCAAATTCTATTAATTTATCATTGTTCACATTTTTCCACATATGTATCATATTTGCACATTTTGAAAATTGGGTTTGGTGGGCGAACATAGGACAGGTCTTGTATACCAAATCTCAGCAAGAAAAAGTTTTGGTTCTGGAGAATGCTTTAAAATGTGTTCTTAATAGATAGTGCAATAATAGGATCGGTTAGCTGCCCTAGTTCTATTGACCACACAAGGATGTTGGCCCACCACTCTTTGGTCGCTATGCCAAAGTGTAAGGAAAAGTCCTGCTCACGTCACTAGGTGTTCACTGGTCACCTCAAAGAGGACTTTCCATAGACATTTGTTGAATCATGCCAAAACTACCTCACAATCTGCTTCTAACTAGTGCCTCGTTTATTACTGTTGCTATAGTATGTGCTTGGAAGATTGCTCCTAACCCCAGATCCTTTGCGTGCATCAAAGTGAAGCTCCTTTCTCCCTCCCCAACTCCTCTTGAGTCTCCATAGAATGGCCAAGCTAGCTCCCCACCACTGGTTAATGATAAACTAATTGATATTTAGGGGTGCCAAACCTTTAAGATGTAGTGCACATGTATTTAGAGATATTTATATATGGAATATATAGTGTCCATATTACATGTGTATCCAAGGTTTCCATTATAGGTTAGCTTTTGATATTATGCTTTCAATAAGTGTATATTAAGGGTATGTAAAGTTGTAGCCCCGGGGTTACATGCCTTGATACAATCTATCTTAATAGGTAATAACTACTAATAGTTATAAGTTCAATAATTAAAGAATGGTAGTGATTAATTAATAGTGATTGCTTAATTCATTAATTAGTTCATAATTAATGGTTAATCTATAGTTGATAATCAATCATTATTAAATAATCATAAATCTATTTTATGCATTAATTATTAACTAATCGTAAATAATATTTTATAATTATTATTTTTATTTATAAATTATTTACTAAAATAATTCAATAATTTTTAAATTATTTTAAACTATTAATTAATACATTAAAATATTATTCGGCTAGCTTAATATTAATTTTAAAATAAAAAAAGTTTTATAATTATTAATGATTTAATTAAATATAAATAAGTTGTTAAATATTTAGTTGGTTGATCTTAAGATCATTTATTAATTATTATTTAGGTCAAAAAATAGTTAGTAATCAATCACTATATACATATATAATTTTAAAATTATTGATGAATTATTATCACATTCATGAACTAATTCATTAGTTGATTATACCTATTAAATAATAGTTATTATTTTACTATGAACTATTATAGATAGTGGAGCAATAAGTAATAGGTATGTTGATAAGTGGGTAAGTGGGTAGTTAATTAATTAGTTAGGTATTTAACTAGTTAGTTAGTTAATCAATAATTTACTTTACTTACTTCTTAAGCTAGTTAATTACTTCACTTACTTATTTAATTATTTACTTGCTTTACTTATTTATTCACTTGTAATCTCAAATTTTATCCCATGTTTTTTGGCATACATTTTCATTTTGAACACTTTATAAACAAGGTGTTTTGTATAACAATTTCATATTCAAACAATGAGGCATTTGTGATGAGCCAATCAAAAAGGCTTAACCCAAAGGAAATTTTTAAAATAAAATGAAAATATTTATGTTCTTTACCCACTTATGTAAGTAGGTAGGTAAGTATTTAATTTAAGTAAATAGGTAATTGTTACTTACCTTTTTAGGTAGGTATGTAGTTTAAAAAGGACCTACCTACCTAGGCATCTAGCCTAGGTAGTAAGTTGAAAATACATAAAAACTTACCTAGGCCTACCAACCTACTTGTTTAGTTTAACTTATGGTAATACGCCGTGTGGAATGTTTTTTATTGTGCCACATGGCACAATCTAAAACCAACCATGCACATGAACTGAACGTTGTAAATTATTCCAAAATTATAATAGGTTAATTAACTAAATGTTGTCACATGTCAATATTAAATTCCAACAAGTGGTGTGATTTTGGATGCCACCAAAATAGTTGCACCCTAGTTGCAAATGCCCATACACATGTGGTATTTCATATGGTGAATGAAATTGTATACCTATTTTTCACTTCCATCCAAACATTGATGATGTCATCAAATTTGTGACTAATTTGCACTTCCAACTAGTTTTAAGCAACTTAAGGATTTTTGGTCGTAAAATGTTGCTTATGACTAAAAAACAATCCCAATCGTAAATTTGAATTCTTCTTTTAGTGGTCATGAACAAAGACTTATAAACATAATTTGCAATAGCTACCACAAGTTTTATAGGATCCCCCAATATGTGGGCCTTCTTCAATTTATGTCAAGACCGTGACCGAATGAATCACCTTGCAAGTATTGTTGGTATAATGTGGACTTTTTAAAAGCCCAAACATAGTTGTCGCATGTCAATGTGCACAAAGAGGTGTTATGTTTCATGACTATTACAACTAGATGTTATGCACAATTTCAATAGATTGCGAATTGACATGTTTTCCCAATCAATGTCATTGAACTTCTGCAAATGCAAACAAAAATAACCCAAAGGTGAGTTCAAATCCATGTAATTTAGTCCAATTTTGGGCTCAATGTGGGTTGCATGTTCGAATGCACTCAGTGATGGATTTGTAATTGTTGACACAAAATTGGAAGGAAGATGCAAGAGGACCTAGCACCATCTATAGTTTGAAATATTCGTACAAATATCTTGTAATAAAAAAACTTGGAAAGTAATTGTCAATGGTAAATTACCCAAGTCATTGGACAAGAGAAATTTCCAACCAATAATTGATGGATTATATCATCCATGAATAGGATTCACCAAATCTGAATGCTCACAAATATCATTTTACAATCTTGTCTTCATGAATGTTAAGGTTGAAAATAGGTGATTTTAAAACTCACGTTCAAGGTTGAAAATAAGTGATTTGACAACTCACATTTGACAACTCATGTGTAGTTGGTATCTTTTGGCAAACACTTTGTAATTTCCATAATGTCAACTAGTTTGAACTTTCAATAAATTTATGTTTCCTTCCCATTTGATTTTCATTGTATCTCTAAAACAAATGTGTGGTTTTTAAAATAAGGTCATGCGTTGTCATTGGGTGTAATGTCTAAACTAAAATAAGGGTTTAGTTTTTTCACATGATTTTTAATTTTTTTTTTAAATTCCAATTTTTGTCAAGCTTTATTGACTAAAAAAAAAAGTTTGTAATTGAAAGTTATATGCAATCTAAGTTTTAACTTATAATTCAAGTAGTTTGAGCTACTAGTCAAAAGTTTTTTCACTGAGTTTTGTCATTCCAATTCTCCAACATTCACTAAAAGGTTCCAAATTTTGTTTTAAAAATCTAAATTCAGACTTTGTCAAAATTGAATAACCACTATTCACACTCATAATGCAACTTGTAATAGCCAAATACGACACAACCCCAAGCTGGAAAATAGTTATGTGTTATTTCTATTTTTTTCTATATAACTAGTCAAAACATGGTTGGCATGTGGTTGTAACCACTTAAATTGATACTAGTAGGTTTTTTTTATTGGTGAAATTTCATCAAATTTTGACTTGAAAAATGTGATTTCAATGTACACATAGGATTTTCCACTCAAAACAAGCCCAATTTCACCAAATTTTCAAGATAATTTTTTTTAATTGCTAGATTTCTATGATAAGTTCCAATAGGTAGCCAAGAACATAGAATGATTTTATTTTTTCCTACTTTCATATCCAATATGTAGCAAATTTGGCTAAATTATTTTTTGCATGATCACATTAATTTTGTTACATCATAAAATCCTTCAAAAAACCTTGGTTGCTAACTAAAGCACACAATTGCCACTTACGCCACTTTCATGAAAACTCCTTAAAAAAACATTGGATCTTGGTAATTACATACTCCTTGCCAAGAGGCACAGAGGAATAAAAGTGTAATACTTTGTACAAATCTTTATTTTGTGACTTGCATTTTTGGGCCTTTCGATTTTCATTGTTCCTTTGGAACATTAAAACTTGTTAGTCAAAACACATAATTGCCATTTAGGCCACTTTCAAGACTCCTTAAAAAACATACTAAACCCAAGTAAATTTTAAGTCCTTGTTGAAAAACATGGTGGAATAAAGGTGTAATACTTCAGTTGTGACCCTCATTTTTAGCCTTGCATAAGGCATGATGGAATAAAGGTTTACAACAAACTTATCTTTGGGTGGTACCACTAAGAACCACCTTGCCAAAATCATGGGAAAGTTGAAGCCAATTTAGGAAATGAAATTTCATCTACTTATACATTGGTTTATTTGATTGGACTAGGGGAACTTTGTTTTTCTATGCACACATTCATGAAAAATAATGAGCACCCAAAAACCGATAATATGCATTAACATATTGATTAATGAACCATTCCTAACCCATTCAAGATTTTTATTTTTTTAGGTGTCTTTACATTTACAAATTAGATATTTTTTCTTGTTTATTTAATACATGCACAAGGGAATGATCCAAACTAGTCATTAAAATAACAAAAGATGAATATAGTTATCATTTGTGTTCTTGACATCAATGGCCCTTTTAGACTTCACAATTTTGATTTTTAAAATTCATAACTAAAGGAAAATTGATTCAATCAATTATCAATAAAAGACATAAAATAGGTTGGCATTTGAAGTATTCTTAAAAATTAACATCCAAGAAAAATTCCCAAAAAAATAAATTCTTTTTATGTTCCTGATCAAAACAATCCCTTGTGAGACATTCCTAAAACTTTTTCCTTATGCATTCATTTTCCACATCAAAACACATTTTTTTGTAAATTTAATTAGATTTTTGAATTCTACATGACTTATGTAACTTTTAGATAAATAATTTGAAATAAAAAGTTTTTTTTATGTGAGCCCTATGTTGTTCTAAAGTTGGTTGGGTCTCAAAAATTTGGGTGGTGATTTTCCTAATGGTACCACCCAAGGATAAGTTTTCCCTATAATACTTTGTACAAATCCTTATTTTGTGACCTTCTTTTCTTAACCTTGCATAAAGCCATGATGGAATAGAGGTGTAGTACTTTGTACAAATCCTTATTTTGTGACCTTCTTTTTTAACCTTGTATAAAGGCATGATGGAATAAAGGTGTAGTACTTTGTACAAATCCTTATTTTGTGACCTTCTTTTTTTAACCTTGCATAAAGGCATGATGGAATAAAGGTGTAGTACTTTGTACAAATCCTTTTTTTGTGACCTTCTTTTCTTAACCTTGCATAAAGGCATGATGGAATAGAGGTGTAGTACTTTGTACAAATCCTTATTTTGTGACCTTCTTTTTTAACCTTGCATAAAGGCATGATGGAATAAAGGTGTAGTTCTTTGTACAAATCCTTATTTTTTGACCTTCTTTTTTAACCTTGCATAAAGGCATGATGGAATAAAGGTGTAGTACTTTGTACAAATCCTTATTTTTTGACCTTCTTTTTTTGACCTTGCATAAAGGCATGATGGAATAAAGGTGTAGTACTTTGTACAAATCCTTATTTTGTGACCTTCTTTTCTTAACCTTGCATAAAGGCATGATGGAATAGAGGTGTAGTACTTTGTACAAATCCTTATTTTGTGACCTTCATTTTCTAGCCTTCTTGTCTTTATTGTTCCTTTGGAATATTGGGGCTAGTTATTTTTCAACACCATTTGATAGTGATTTTAGTTAAAAACCTACATTTGAACTTTGTCTATGTACATCATGTATTATGGAATTAGCCTAGTGAGGGGTGGAAGCAAGGTAAAGTGAACACAAAAATATTTGTTTATCACTTTATGTGTGTTATGCATATAAAATCAAAATGAATGGCAGTATAGTTTTAAAATCATCATGGATTTCTATTGAACTTATGAGAGGTTACTTACAAAATGTTTTTTTTTTAAAAGTACATCAAAAGTATATGCATTTGAAAAGAGGAAATATTTGGATTTGTGAGTACTTTAAACACATAATATTGAATTGAATATGTGCTTATTAAATTAGGATGTAAAGATCAATAAATTTTTAATCTTAAGATTTAAAAAAATCAAATTTCTATTTTTTGGCACCTACTTTCTCCTTACTTTATATGTATTTTACATCAACCCACACTACAAAAGTAATTGCATTTGAAACAAATAGGTAAAATGCGTATTAGAATAAGTTGGAAATTGAAATTGAATGCAAAATAATGAAGAACTATCTTATTTTTGGTTATTCAAATCCAAACATTCAATGTACAATTATTTTTATGATGGGTTTTCATGCCACTTTCAATTGATTGCATTGCAAGTAGACAAGGTGAATTTGGGTTGCAATTTATCTTGCTTTGACCTTAGGGCCTAATGTTTTTTTAAGAATTTTTTTGGGTAGCTAAAATGGCAATCATTCATTGGAAGATGTGAAAAACTTGGTCATCCCTAGGAGAGTTTCTCAATCCAACAAAAAACCATAATAAAATACAAGTCTTTAATCATTGTTTTATATGTTTAGCAACATAATAAAAATTGCATATATGAATTTGGCAATTTTTTCCTCACTTCTAGTGACTAAAAACAACTAAAATCATTTATTAAAAATATTAAGTTTTAATATCACTAGTGAAAAATTAAAATAAGGTTATTAAAGCTTGATCCACCTAGGAGTATGTCATGTATAGTAAGGAAAGGTATTGTTCCATCACATGGTAACATGTTCAACCAAGGTCCCTTCCAAAGTGTGATTAGTGTTCTTCCATTTTTTATTCACATTGCACTTGGAATCTACAAAACCAAAATTGGTGTAAGCAAATGATAATCTATATCACATTAAATTTTTTTTTAACAATAAAGATGCCAAAACCAATTGCAAGTAAAAGGACATGGCCATCTAAGGGTAAGCTTAAGATTACCCTATGCAAAGGTTGTTGGTTCCATAGGGAGATGTCAAATACACCTTTAATGAGTTTTGTTCACACTTGTCTTTTCTCACCCTATGTGGTTTTCCTTCTTTTGTTAGGTAGGATTTCCCCCTCTTATATCCCACACCAATTTCAAACCCACAACCTCTCAAAAAAATAATGAAGATATCTACCATTAGCTTATTCTTGAGTAGAAAATAAAAGCAAGGTTATGTTACATTTTCCCTATAATTAAGCCAATGTTAATCAAACCTTACAACAAAATCACATGGCTTTGCACAAGGTGTTACATTCACAATTGAACATAATCCATTATGGAATATTTAACACCTTTCTAAATGATTCACAAATTGAACAAAATGCACAACAAGAACCCACTACTACAATGCATGCTTTTTTAAGAGGTTTAAATTTACTAACTTGTCATTTTGATTAATGGATGTGTACATTTTAACTAAAGGTCAAGGGCTTGAATGACACATGTATTTGTTGACTAATCAACTTGATTATAATGCTTCATTTGATTAAACGCACATAATCAAGTTGTATAACCTTAGTCAAAATGGCCAATGATCTTCAATAAAAATGACCAATGGTCTTTAGTTAAGTTGAACATTTAATTAAAATGGCTAATGATTTTTAGTCAAATACAACATGGTTTATTTATTACCTTATGAATTTATCTCCTACCTACTCATCCACCTATTTATTTAGTTAGCTATTTACCTACTTATAACCCACCCACCCATCTACTTTTTATTTACCTACCTACCAACCTACCTACTTACCTACCCACCAACCATCATATTATTTATTTCTTTATCCACCCACTTACCTATTTAATTTTAACCACTAAGTGTAACCATTAAATTTAACCATTATGTTTAACTAGTAGATTTAGCCATAAGATAGTAGATTTAGCCATAAGATTACCGAACTTTTAACAAAATTTTAAGCATTAAGTTTTACCAATAGGTATAACCTAAATTTAACCATTAAGTATAGCCGCTAGGTATGGCCTAGGTTTATCCAATATGTTACCCACTAGGTTTAACCATTATGTTTAACCATTAGGTTTAGCCTAAGTTTAGACACTATGTTTAACCAAGGTTTAGTCATTATGTTTAACCACTAGATTTTGCTACAAGGTTTAGCCATTAAGTTTATCAACTAGGTTTAACCACTATGTTTAGCCTCATTATTATCATTAAATTTAATCAAACTTTAAACAATATGTTTAACCATTAATTTAAATTGTTGAATTTAGCTAGTAGGTTTCACCATTGAGTTTTAATTTTTTAGGGAATACCAAAATATTGTTACATTGTCACCCTTTTTGTACTCTTTGCAAAGTCATATTTGACCATCTAGAAACACAAAATGGATGAGATTGATGGAATTTAAAATTGTAATGGTCTAACATATGTATTTATAAATAATATGACACATTTTGGTTCAATTATATTAATGGGGATCAAAATATAGGACAAAAAAGGACTCCATTAAGGATTAAGTCCTTTGTCTATCCTTAATAGTACACCTTAAAGAATTTGGACCCCATTAGTTTAACTCATTGAGTTTAGCCATTAAGATTAGCCATTAGTTTAAGTCAATGAGTTTAGCCACTAGATTTAACCATTAATTTAATTGGTTGAGTTTAACCATTAGGTTTAGTCATTAGTTTAAGTTGATGAATTTAACCACTAGGTTTAACGATTAGTTTAAGTCGATGAACTTAGCCATTAAGATTAACCATTAGTTTAAGTCGTTGAGTTTAACCACTAGGTTTAGCCATTAATTTAAGTCATTAGGTTTAACCATTAATTTAAGTCATTGAGTTTAATTACTAATTTTCATTTAAGTTTAACCATTACATTTAATGATGTGAAATAAACATGTAAAATAAAAAACTTAATAAAAGTTGAACATCTTTGATGGTGTAGTGCATTCATAAGCACTTGGTTTAACATTGGGAAGGTTTGGGGTTCAATACCTTATATTTACAACTTATGTGCATGCTTAGAAGGTTAAAGTAGGTAGGTTAGATTAAAGTAGTTTGGTGAGGTTAAGTTAGGTAAGTTAGATTATGTTAAGGTAGCACCTACATACCTAAATGCTTGTTTTTGAGCTACTTAAACCTTTTTACTACCTACCTACCTACCTACCTACCTACCTATTAATTTAAAAAATAATAATCGAAAAAATGATTTTAATTTAGGTATAAAATTGATTTAGTCAAATGGTCCATTATCTACTAGTTGAATAGTTAGTCATTTTGTAAGTCATTTTGCCAATCAAAATGACAAGGTCCAATTCGATTGCCCAATCATGTAGGACATGGTCAAAACAACTTGTGTTGATTACCAAGTGGTCTTTTTGACGCCTATCACTTTTGAGTATTTTTTTGACTAAAAAACCTAGTCGAGAAAACCATGAATTGTAGTAGTGCCCTTTTTCAAACCTACCATTAAATCATATTACATTCCAAAAAGGTAGGGGAAGGTAAAGACATGCCTAAGAAGGGCCAAATCAAATGAACACTCACTTGTGCACCACGTAGGATGGATGGTATGTCAATGTAAGAAACATTTTTCCATTGTATTTCATTATGAGAAATTGCATCCATTGAAACCACACTACCTTGCAACTAAAATTTTAAAAAAATTCATATACAACTATTGTGCAAATATCTCCCTAGAAATAGTGTATTAATAAATAAATTGCCACATTAGAAAATCAATTAGTTGTATTTTAGTTGCAAGTGAGTTGAAAATGGGTCTTTTATACCATAATTTATACACATCATATGTACATATGTAGTCAACCATATTCGATTTTTTGAAGAATTGCATTTTAGTTGCATATGGTAACTATTTTAGAATTGTTGTAAATGTGTCACTAAAACAACAAGTATGTTACAATTAATGTACAATTTACATACATGCAATCATGCCACTTTCCACATTTCCACCATCTATTGTAGAATACATTTGCGATTAGTTTTCAACTATGATTCCCATTGATACAATTAGTATGGCCACTAGTGCACCATTATTAAAGTACTATTATTCAATCATGTTATCACTGTAATACAACTACTTATAATATAATAAAAATACATATTCATGTGTAATGTTTTGTAAATAATGATTGTTTCAATAATTTGACTATTAATATGAATAAATAAATATGATTCATATAATTAATTTATATGAGGGATTAAAAACAACATGTATATTATATTAGAAATTAAATTCAATGTACATGATATGCATATTCATACATTCACATTTTCTACCCAACATTCATATTTAATATTGAATTTTTAGTATTGAATTTTTTTCAATAATTTATTACATAATAATAATAATTTATTTATTTATTTTTAATGAGCTAATTAATTATTTGAAATAATAAAATAAATAAATAAGATTGATTCATTCAAATAAGTTTTTATTTAATTAATAAAAAATAACTATTTGATATTAATTATTTTAATTCATGAACTAATAATTTATTTGAATTAGACTAATTAATTTAAATAACACCCCAAGTAATGAATTCATTAATTATCATGTATTTAATTCAAAAAATTATTTTTTAGATCAATATTTTTCATAAAATAAGATAAATTATATGGATAATTAAATATCTAAAAAATATTTAATTGAAATCACTATTTCAAATAACCAAATGTTAGATAATTAATTTACATATTTAATTATCATATAATCATTAATTTATTTGTATAATGAAAAACAAACATAAAACATGTGAAAATATATTTCTAGAATTGCAATTCAATTAAAACTCAATTTGCAATTAAGGAAGAGTTAAAAGATTAAAGTCATATGCTTTGTCATTGAATCTTATGTTGGAAACTACATAAAGAAAGCTTTTTTTGTTATATTTTCACATTCAGATACATATGCCATTTTTGCATTAGCTCAAAAAAGCTTAACTCTAAGGGAAAATCATAAAAGAAAAAAAGAAAAAAAAACTAGTTATTTTTTAATTCATTTAGTCTTGTGTTTTTTTACCTAAATTATAAAAAGGTAGGTGGGTAGGTGGTAAGCCTAACCTAACCTACTTAACCTAAACTATTTATCTATCTTGGCTTAACGTACTTTTAATCTTTTAAACATGCACATGATTACAAATATAAAGAATTGAACTCCTCATTTTTATAATGATAAATCAAGTCTTTACCAATGGATTACACCTTTGAAAGGTGATGACTTTTGTCAAGTTTTTAGTTATATGTAAATAAGTAGAAAAGTTAGATAATTAGTACATAGCTTGGAGGTCAGTTGGTAGGTAGGTAGGTAGATACCCTAGCTATTTATTTTATTTACATATTTATGTTTACATACCTAGCCTAAATAACAACTAGGTATGTACATTTAGGCTACTTAATGTAGGTAAATCAATACACTTGGGTAAATAAATAGGCCTTGGCCACTTACCTACTTAGGTACACCTACTTAGTTTAAATAGTAACTAGGTAACTATGTAGGTAGGCTTAGGTACATAAAGAGGTAAACCTAGGCTACCTACTTACCTTAGATAGTAGTTGGATAGTTGGCATAGTTAGATAGGATGTTGAATTTGCCTGAAAAATCATTGGTCATTTTCACAAAACATGTCATCTTATTTTATCCAACTTGATTCAATGTGCCATTTGATTAGAACCCATTGGCCATTTTTACAAAGATGGTCAAATTTGTGTTCAATTGGATTGGATGTTTAATTTTGATAGATAATTAAATATTCAGTCATTTTAGTCAAATTCACTATCAAAAAATACACTAGTCATTTAAACCATGGACTTTTAATAAAAATGGGCATGTTCCTTTAGTGAAGGCGAACAAGGTAATTAACTTGGACAACTTAAAAAACCATGAATTGTAATAGTGTATCAAATGTAAGGTTCCCTTTAAAATGAACTAATATATTGGTGTAAGTCTTAAGGTGTAAGCACTCAATCATGAACCACACCCACTCCCTTATGCCACTGTTTTTTAAAGAATGTTTTAAACATTTTTTAAGAAGATATTCTTAAAATTTTAAATTTTAAAATGTTATTAATATTATTATATTAAAAATTATATTAAATTTTTTCCAAAAAAATTAAATATGAGTCTTTTTAAATTGTAAAGCCAATGGGTAAAATCACAGTAAAAAAACCACCCAAGTGAGTGGACATTCCTTAAAATTACTTTTTTGTATGTTTGAAAAATCACAATGAAGGCCTTTAACAATGTTGATCACATCTAACATTATGTATTAATTGTTTTGCAATCCTAGTTCCTCATTTGTAAACATGAAAAAATGGATAATATAAGGTGAAAAACTATATAAATGCAACACCTTAAGCCAAACATTATAATTGAGCAATCATCCAAGTAGTTTTTTGGTGTTTAATGGCATTTTTAACTAATTTTTTTTCAATCCTATATATTAATTCAGTAAGTCAGTTTGTCAGTGTGTCCGTCTGTTGAGGTCCTGAAACCCATATCACTTTTAATAAAACTGTCCCCCCAAACTCGAGGGCCCAAAAACTATTCAGGACCTCGAGTTCTTACTTTTACTTTTACGTCTGTTTCTGTGTAGCAACTGCCGTCGTCGATGGGGGAGGTATTTTTGGGATTTGGAGGGTGGGTGAGGAGATTTGGGTGCGCTTTTTTTGGGCTAAGGGTTTAGGAGGGTCATGTGGAGGGGGGG
>Ga0209208_10008734_pt1 | contig 13452 bp, 9 predicted proteins | sample S1TSphfallax_3_FD_187694 | JGI IMG/M metagenome (GOLD analysis project Ga0209208, IMG submission 187694) | Host-associated microbial communities from peat moss isolated from Minnesota, USA - S1T2_Fd - Sphagnum fallax MG (SPAdes) (version 2) | ecosystem: Host-associated > Plants > Peat moss >...
GAAAAACTAAGCCCCCACTATCATATATGCATACACCTAATCTAATAACTAGCTAATGCCCGATCTCTATTCTAATACTCACCTCAAAACGGTTATGTCTCTTGTAAATTTGGCTAGGTCCTCTTATGGATGATCATGAGAGTCCATCTACCTCACAAAATTAAATAAATAAATAAATAAATAATCAGAGCAGGTCTTTATGCTTGCTAAAGCCCCTTGGGCCACTCGTTTTATCGGAATTGGGCCCCATCAACTATGGGCCCTTATACCCATAAAGCCCCATGGCCAAGGGCTTAACCCAACACCAAAATATCCCAAGTTGAAATCCCAACCCCTCTTTTCATTCAATTGTGGCCTCACACAGGACTCATTCAGAAGCATTATGGCACTTCAGTAAAGCAATGAGAAAAGAATTATGAGCATCAAACTTAATTATGTTTCTCTATGCAAAATGGAAGAGCATTTTACTTATACTGGATCTTTTTATCATTCATGGACTATGGGTTTGAATTGAACTTTAAAAATATTGTGTAAGTCAGCTTAATTTAATTAAGGCTAAAGGAGAATTTCATCACCAGACCCACATCAAAATTTGCTTACTAGCTCTAATTTGCCTTGGGAGATGGGAGATTTAAAAGAGGGCTAGTATTTGGTGTTAGGTACTTATTAATGGTAGGTCGGATCAGATGATAATGATGCTTGGAGAGTTAAGATTATTATTGGGCTATTTTTTCAACTTCTAATGATGCATTCACACTTGTTGTTAAATCAATGTTAAACGTAAATCTAGGTGGCATCATCCTAAATGGCACCCATTCTTAAATGGCCAATAGCTTATTGTTAAGTGAATGTTAGTTTAACATAAAATCTTCACGATAAATAAGTTCATTTCTTAGATGAGTAGTATGGTTATAAAGAACTCAACACTAGAGTCCCTAACACCCAAGTGTGAACACACCTTAACTAAGTGTTTTTCTTTTCAATTTTGTGATGTATCTGAAGCAACTATTCAGCTGGATATGGCAATAAAAAATAAGTAACTTAAAAAAAAATTGTACTATATTTTTGGGCTATGTGCTGGGGAACTTAGGATAGAATCTGGCAAATTCTAAAATTCTAAAATATTTTTTCAAAATTTGGTGACTGAAAACGTCTAAAAATCTGAATTTTGAAAACTAGAACAACATATTGAAATGGAGGTTATAACAGAATCAAAGAACCACCCAACACTGGTTGAAAAGATTCACTTATGAACCAAGTTTTACTTGAACAAGAAGTGCAATTAGGTATGGGTCATAAGCCCAACTTAGGATATTCCGAAAGATTCCAGTTTTCAACATGAAATCTTTAAAATGAAATTGTTTTTCCACACATCACCAATGATGAAGACAACACTTGTAAAGCAAGGCACAAAGGACCAACTTAAGATTGGCATGCATGTCAACAATTGCAAAGCAAGGCACAAATTAGGACCAATTTTAAGGTTGTGCATGTAAAACATTTGCAAACCAAGGACCCAAAGGACCAACTTGAGATTGGCATGCATGTAAAATATTTGCAAACCAAGCATCCAAAGGACCAACTTGAGATTGGCATGCATGTAAATATTTGCAAATCAAGGACCCAATGGATCGACTTAAGACATGTGAATGTAAACACTTGCAAAGCAAGGCACAAAGGACCTACTTAAGAAGACATGTGAATGTATCACACACAAGCAACACAAACACAAATTTCTGATTTCACAAGGGACAACACATCGCAAAAGCACACAAATAATGATTCCCACCACATTCATATCTCGCCATGAACTTGGTATATTGTCATGAAATTTGCAATACGTGTTGCCTCCACCACCAATTGTTTACGTGTATAGTGTGCTCTTGTTTCAATGTAATCCTTCTTGAAAATTGAGAACTCAATTTTTGATCTTCAAGAAGTATGATATTGAAAGGAGGCACCTCCTTTGTGTACCCATTGCAATTATTTTCCCCTTCCACTTGAGTGCAACATTGTTCCTTGATGTCTTTTAAGGGCAATGGTGGTGTGCCACTCTTTCCAAGACCTGAAATAAGTGATACAAATTGTCAATCATACAATTATACAAATGTTATAATCACATATAAGTTGTAACCCATAAGTGATGCAAAATCACTTGGCTATCCAAAACAACTCTAGAGCGAGAAATTATTTGGCAATGGGGTGTGGAGAGTTTTCCAACCTATTACATAATTCTAGTGATTTGTAGAAGAAAAATTCAGATATTGGCAATTTTTCATTTAAAAATCCTTTCTATAACTAGTAATCACATTTTCCAGGTTGAAAACTTGTTAATTTTTTTCCCAAAAGAATCACTAGGTGGAACCATGGGAAAAAAAAGAGGATGGGAAGGTCATCTTTGGAAAACTGGTGTCTCCAAAATGTACCCAAATCCCCCAATTTACTAAATTATTTGAGCTCAAATGCTTCACACCATTTTCTTCACATATCAAGGGCACATTTGCACTTGTCAATCGGTCTCACATGCAAATTGCAAAACCCAACCCCATATTCCAAAAGATTGTGAAACTTAGTCTCCTCATCATAGCTTATATTCATCCCTGTAAATGACCACTCAAATGTTTTTGTATAAATTGGAAAATAAAATAAAATTAAGGAAGTTTTTATTTATTTATTAATGAGTAAAATAAATAAATTTATATTTACATTTTTTATTTAAAAAAACCTTGCTTAGCTAGCCCACTTTACTCCTTGTGGGAACTTACTTGCTTTTTATGGAATTTAGTGACCAGCACATGATGGGGCTGTGGCCATCCGCTTGTAATTCAACGGTGGATGCTCGATTTCTGGCAGATCCAACAGCCAGAGATCACGGAGAGTGTTTATAATTAGAAATTGAAGCCTGGAATTAAAATCCCATGAAATCTGGCATTACGTGCAGGTTTCTCAAGGCACCCAATTTCCATGCCTCTCTCTTTTGCACGGCTGCTTTTCGCCACCTCTCAGAAACACCTACATAATTGGAATAGCCAAAAGGCCATGCTTGTAACAACAAGCCTTGGCCCATGATTTTCATCCAATCCCAATGGAATATCTCATCCGAATAGAATATTTGGAGTCCCAAAAACCCACCCTAGAACACACATAACATCATATGCTAGGTGATTTCAACATGTGTTGTTCTATAAGGGTTTTTTTTAGCCACCCCCAACATACCTAGAGAGTCTAACAATTCATGCAATATTTGCCCTTGGTCTAATAAAAGTTCATGAATAATAAAAACCTTAGGTTTTAAAGTCCATGCATATTCGGCCCTAGGTCTAAAAGTCTATGCATATTTGGCCTTGGGTTGTTCACAATTTGGGTTGTATATCGGATTTTTGTATTCATTAAAATATGTTTCATCCGTCTTCATCCATATTGTGGGTTTTCATCTAATTATATAGCTTTGGCCTAACTCCGTAGTGTGTTGAAAATGGCATGTGTTCAAGGAGCCTACTAGACCCTTATCCAAGAAGGCCATGCTTTATAATTAAAATAAGGCTATGATTTTGATTGGACTTGGAGTAGCCCATGTTAATGTCTAAGTAGCCTAAGCCTAACCCAAGAGGCTTGGGCCACCTCAATGCACATATGTTTAGAAAGTTCGGACACAAGTGTAGAATGCTAGAATTGACATAGCCTCTTACCAAGAAGCAATGAGCCTCTTGAGTTCATGGTTGCCCATCCTCCTATCCAAGAGCTTGGGGACAACTTCTAGGCCTATGTTTAAAAAGGTCAGGCCCATGTTCAAGAAGCTTGAAATTTCATCAAAAGATTTGGACAAACCCCAATTAAAGAAGCCCAAGCCCACACCTAAGAAACCCCAATTGCTTTGACCTTATGTTCAAAAAACATGGGACCTCACCAAAAAGACTTAGACAAGTCCATTCCCAAGAAACCCAAACCCATGCCAAGGAAGGAGGAATCAGCTTGACCCTATGTCCAAGAAGACTAAGCTTCACCATAAAGACCTAAACAACCCCATACCTAGTACAAGAAACCCAATCCCATGCCCAAGGGGTCTAAACCACCTACATATGTTAAGAAAGCCCAATGCCCCAAGAAGCAAAAGGGTATGTTATGTCTAAAAGCCTTTGCTAAATGGGAAGCCTATGTAAGTTAGGGGGAAAGAGTCCCAACCTCCCAATAGCAAAATGTAACCTAAGAACTCAAGAAGTAACCTATGGAAACACCTAGACAAAGGCCTTAAAAAATACCTATGAAGCTTATAAAAACCCTAGGAACCTTAGTGTGAGCCTATTAAAACACCCATGCATCCTTTGAAAAAGGTCTAGGGGACCTCTAAAATAGGGTAGGTACCCTAGGAAAGAACTCAAGTAGCCTATGAAAAAGTCTAGATATGTTTAAAAAGCTCAAGGATCTTAGGAAATAGCTTAAGCAACCTATGAAAAAAGTTAAATAACCTTTGAAAAAGCCTAGGCACCCTAGGAAAGAGCCCAAGTAACCTATGAAAATGTTTAGGCAACATGGGAAAGAACCAAGGCAACTTATAAAAAGCTTTAAAATTTTAAGAAAAAGCCTAATCAGCTTAGAAAAAAGCCCCAGCACCTTGTGAAAAACCTTAGTAGTTAAGAAAAAACTTAAACATGTTAAAAAACTTGAGCAACCTAGGAAAAAGCCCAAAATGCCTATGAAATAAGCATGGGCAACTTAGGAAAAACCCCAAGATGCCTATGAAAAAACATGGCCAACTTCAAAAAATCACCAAGATGCCTATGAAAAAACTTAGGCAATTTCATAAAAACCCCAAGATGCCTATGAAAAAATATTAGCAACTTCAAAAAATCCCCAAGATGTTTATGAAAAAACATCGGCAACCAACATACCAAAGGATCCATGCAACTTATGAAAAAGCCTACGTAGACTAGGATAAAGCCTAAGCACCCTATGGTACCTAGGAAAGAGCACATGTAAGCTATGAAAAAGTCTAAGCAGCCTAAAAAAAAGCTTCAACACCCTAGGAAGCAATCTAGGTAACTTATTAAAAGAACTAAGCAACCTAGGAAAGAGCCTAGGCAACCTATAAAAAAAACTTGGACAACCTAAGAAAAAGCCCCCCCCCCCCGTTTCAAACCCTACGACATGAAGAAAATGTTTAGGTAGCATAAAAAAGAATCTTTGTAACCTAGTCCACTTAAGAAAGAGCCCATGACTTAGCTTGGAAGTGCTAGCACCCAAGAACATGGTATCAAGCTTGATTCTTTGGTTTTCCACCCTCAAGTCAAATGAACCTTCAACTCCATATAAATTACAGTTCACATGTTTATCCCCTTGTTATTTTTACCTTCCTACATTGTATATTGTTTTGGAAAACTTTTACCTTTTGAAGAAACCTCTATACTTCATAGCTAAATCGTTTTTGCTTGGCAAAACTTTTCTACTTATTGGCAAAAAATTTACCTTTTCATAAAACCTATTTATTTCTTAGCTAAACCTACAAAACCTTTTTATTTTCTTGGTTAGACCTTCACCTATTGGCAAAACCTTTCTATTTCTTAATTAAACTTCTTTCTTTCATGGCTAAACTTCTACCTCTAGGCAAGTAAGTGATAAACAAACATTGTGATGACAAGTCAAAAATGTAGGTCTTGCTAGATGGAAAATGCAATTTTTGTCCACTTTGTTATTTTTTTAAATTTCAAAAATTTCAATTAGTTTTGATTCTTGAGCGTTCAATTTGTGTGATGCATGGAAATTTAAGTGCAAGTTGATATGCACCCAAAACCTATAAATTTGCAAACATATTTATAGTTGTAAAATAATTGTTCATGTGAAGAATCTTTTTTTTCAAACATTGTCTCTAATCTTGAACAAACAATAAACTAGGCATATTGACAATCACATATCTAAATTATTAAATAAATTGCACATCACATACAATTGAAATTGCTCCATGTGTTGTGCCACATTACTTTGGGATCTTATTTATTTTATGATGTGGTTTAAAAAATTTTGAATACTTTGAAGCAATGTTGTGCTTATCAAATGTCATTTTCAAGGTTGACAAAATTATGGACTTCCATTGTGTGTCCCAAAATAGATGGTCATGAATGGCATAAGAAATCATGTTTGATGGGTGATTACACCTTATGTGGAATTGGCACTTTGAATGTGTGCACTATAGAAAAAATTCCAAGTGCAAAGACAATCCAATGGAATTGCCAATATGCCACGGTTGTGGTCGACCAAAAGGATAATGGTGATTTAAGGAAAACAATTGCAATATATGGATACTTTAACCTTTGAACTATTGGACTATTTGCGTCTAAAACTAAAAGATTTTGTAACCCACAACTTCCAAGCTCAATGGAAAAGCAAGGTACTAATCTCATGTCATTAATTTTCTTTTTAATTTGGAAAAGTTTGTCATACATTTTAACTCATTAAAACAAAAAATGTCCCTATATGCCAAGTTTTGTCATTGGTCCCACTAAACGGGACTTGATGCAGATGTAATGAATTGATTGGTCCATTGAATGGGGACTAATGAACTGCACTCACATTTTGAGCTGAGGAACTAACATCAAACTTGTATCCAAATAGGATTCAAGATCTTCTTGAAAAACATTCTTGATAACATTGTGGTCTCTTGTGTCATTCAAAAAATTAGAATTCAAAATCCAAAATGAAGTGCAAGATATGCAATAATATAATTTTCAAATTAGTAGCTTGGTGCATATCACCTATAGAATGGACCTGCATTTCAATCCAACAAATCTCCAAAGATCTAGAATTATAAAAGAGGTTCATTGCTACATAAATGATGACAAGATTCATAATAGTCTTTTTTTGCAACATTGTTTTACCTTAAATTGGGGCTATTTGAAAAGCAAGGGTTGTTCACCAAAATACCATGTGGTTTGGAATGATGGGTGTTTTGTGCAATTCAGGTGTGCCAAACCATAGTACTTTGTTGTGTGGTATCCAAGTTTAACCAATTTGAAGAGATGCCAAAGGGTTAAACATGGGCTGAAATTGTTTTGCAAGTGGTCATGGTAAGGGGGAAGTTGATGGTGCAAGTACCTTTTTGGAACACAAGATCCATAAGGAACAAATCAAGTGACAAGCATGCAAGCTACAAAATGCACATGTTGTTACATTTTGTTAATAACAAGTTGGTATGTCAATTTACATTTATTGTTTAAGGTTTGGTTAGTGAAATCAATAGTCTTTATCATTAACACTAATGAACATAATGGGGTAATCATTTACAAAGGACAAATAGTCCTTGGTTAAGCACTCAATGTTTGTTAAACAATCTATTACACTTACTTGTAGTTGAATCCCCACTAACTAAAAAAGGCAGTCATTGATGAATAAGATAGGGAGTCATTGGTTAAACGGACAAACAATCCTTGATGAAAAAGGATAGACAATTATTGATGAAAAGGATATGTAGTCCTTGGTTAAAAGGAAAGGGAGTCCTTAATGAAATAGGATAGGTAATCATTGGTGAAAAGGATAAGGAGTCTTTTATGAAAAGGATAGGCAATCCTTGGTTTAAAGGAAAGAAAGTCTTTGGAAAAACGACCTTTTTTAAATGGTGAAAATTGTATTCCAAGACCTTAGCCTCAATTTGTTAGTATATATCAACAACTAATGTATATCATTATATGTTAGTCATGTCAAAGTCCAAGACAAACCTATGTTAACCATTCAATCTTTGCACACCACACAATTTGACTAACTTATAAATTGAATCAAATTATTTAAATGTTGTTGTTTATAGGCATGTCACATGGAGCTCACCCAAACACAAGAAGGATTATCAATAAGATATTCTGGGAAATTTGTCAAGACAATGTGGATAGGATTCAGACACATGGTTCCTCCATTATGGTTGGAAATAGAGGGTTGCACCAAATGATTTCACCTCCTTATGAATCTTTATATACCATATTCCTACTTGTCAATATTTAATCATTGGTTTAATTCTATGGACAATGAACTTTTTATCTATTTATTATGGTCATTTGTGTTAGGTCAAAAATGAATCTAATTGGGATTCTACTTTCCTTTTATTATGCCATTATGTTTTTGTGATGTATGCATAGGCACAACTAACATTGGGGAGTGCTATCAAAAGTCCCATGTTCCATCATGGGAGATGGTGAGGCTTAATGTTCTTGACAAACTTTCAACGTATGAAGGTAATTGCAAATTAAAATATTTTAAAATGCATGTCACAAAGTTGCTTTTTCAATACTGCAATGATTAATGGTTTCAAACATTATTTAATTTGTGATATTTTGAAAAGGTATTCATTTTTATGAAGCAAACTATTATTCCAATAGACTCCCCATTGATTAGAATCAAATTGTTTAAGAAAAACAAATGAGGTACTTTTAAAGGTTCATAAATCAAATGTCATAGTCCATGTAAAATTCATAAATGGACTCTTAATTTTCATTGTTATCAAGTGATCATATGGATTTTTCCTTCAAAATTCACATGGATGATTAACTAACTAAAATTGTGATTTAGAGTGTTATTGGCCAAAAAAAAAATGATGGACTTTTAAGTGTCCAAAAACTGCTTGATCTTAAAAATTGATTTAAATTTTCTTATTTTTAATTTTTTGCAACCTTGTCATTTCATAATGTTCTATATAATGTAAATGAATTTCAATTATCCTGTTTTAATTGGAAAGAATCAACTTTGGTTCTTCAAATGTGGTTGTAAAAGGGTGATGTTTGTGGGACAAAAAAATTTGTGTTAAAATTTGGTCAAAATCAATTCCTAGTGTGTCCAAAATTGAACCATTGTAGCTAGCAATTATTCATGAAACCTATCACAACCCTAGCTTGGGCTTGTGATCAAAGCAAGGGCTTGCAAGGTTGCGGGCCAAAAGGAAGCCCGGGAGTGAAGGAAAGTGTGAAGGAATGAACCTCACACTCCCAAGGGAGCTTTCACTTTGGGAGTTTGGAGTCTCAGTGGACTCCCGAATCTTCAAAGAACGATTGCAGGGGTCAAAACCTAATGGATTGAATAATTCTTTATATCATTGGAAAGCTATTAAAACACAGATGTCTAAAATGGGCTCGCATGACCCATTTAGACACTTAGAATACAAGTTATGGCCAAAAGAAAAGCTGAGAGTCAAATTGGCAATTTGACTCCCGACCACTAAAAGTCAGGAATCAACTTGATTTCCTTGCGTGTAGTTGATTTGCAACATACCATTAAAAATCTTTTGACAAGGATTATAACTTTTCTTTAGAGCTCATATAAATCGGAGGTCTACACATAAAGTTATATGGCCCCAAAGTTGCGGAAGTCCCAATTTTGGGAATTTCGAGACTCCCATTTGGGAGTCCCGGGACAAAATGCCATTTGGATGTGGGCCTTGTCGAGAGGCATAGAGTATATTATAAAGGGGAAGGTGGTGGTTTCCCCCAAGTCCAGGCCATGATAAGTCTTGTGAGTTTGAGTTTGCCCGTGGCTTGTCTTAGCACCAAAAGTGTTCCAACTATGCACTAACCAATTTGTTGTTTGGTTTTGTGCAGGTCCATGTGAATGATTAAGTGCTTTTCATTTTTCCTAGTCTCATCTTGGAGCTCCAACACGCCCTTCTACCCCTAAAGTGCTGCGAGTGAGGGAACGTGTCCTTAACTTTTTGTTCTTTCGTTGTTTTCACTTTAGGTTCACATTTGAGTCTATCAAGGAGCTTGGGAGCGCGTCAAAATCATGTTAGGAATAGAGGAAGAAACAAAGTATGGCAGTGAGGGAGAGGGAGAGGCAATTGATGAGAATGTTCTTACATGCCATGTAGAAATAACAATAGTTTAGGCTATTGCTTTGTGATAAACCTATATGTATATTGTGATGGAAACCTTCATTGATGATTATAAAAATAATTATTACAAAAGATATTACATCATTTGTGGTCATTAATATGACTTATTATGACTTAGGAGCTATGATTTCAATGATGAGGTTGAACCTACCTACATTTATTCACATCTAGTGTATAAATCAAAATTCACAATGCCACTGACTTCACACAATGTACATTAAAGTTATCCAATATTTTGAATTGTCAAATGAAACTTTTCAAGTGATTCAAAAGGCACTTGAAGATCTAAGGGTCTTAAATGGTGATCTTTAATGTGTGGACATGTGCTTGCAAAAGGTTTTAGGTTTGAACCTGCAAGCTCCACTATTTTAGATTAACATTAAAGTGTTATATGTATAGTTTGCATAACTACAACTTTTTGTTAGACCTTTTCAAGTGTAGATAATCATTTTGGTACATCAACTTTTAACAAAAATATGTTATCCCCACTTAATCTTCTAGAAAAGTCTATTGCTAGGAAGGTTCAAGTGGAGACCTAAAGACACTTGCAAATTGTTGATTGTTGCAATGGGATCAAATGCAAGAGCCAAATGTGATGCCCTGAAGCCCACTAAAATTGAATAAAAATGTGTGTGTTTTATAGTTAATCTGTAAAATTCTTGGTATATAAGGCCTCCTTATTTATTGAACCTTTCTTTTTGTTATAAGTATTATCATTTGTTACATGTGTCTTTCAAGCACCTTTCCTTGTTTCTTTGCGACTAGTTTTTTTGTTTATATAAGGACTTGGGTTTCAGTTATCAAAGACTATAAGGCTAGGTCCTCTTTTTTTATCACATGTAAATTAAGGTGTTATCCAAGTAGTAGGGTAGTCATTTGAGGGGGACATGTAGCCCATGGTATTGGGGGGATAGATGGTCCTAGGTGAAAATGAGAAGTAGTCCTTGTTCTTTTGTTGTTACTTTTAGTTCATAAGGTTTCATGGTTTAAGTAATCAACAAGTATAAGATTACCCTTTTATGGTAACACATTAAGGTGTTATCCAAGTAGTAAGGTAGTCATTTGAAAACGACATGCAATCCTTGGTCAAAGGAATAAGTATTTCAAATGTTCCTTTGCTATTAAGTTTCAGATTATATGATTTCATGAACTAGTTCATATGGTTACCTTCTTCTTGGTCATATATCATTTGGTATTATCCAAACAATAGGGTAGTTATTTGAAAAAGACATGTAGTCCTTTGTTCCTTTATTATCAAGTTTTAGTTGATAAGGTTTCATGGTTAAGTAATTGACAAGTATAAGGTTCTTGTCTTTTTGTTCATATGTTAAGGTGTTATCCAAGCAATAGGGTATCCATTTGAAAAGGACAGGTACTCCTTGGTGAAAAGAATAGACGGTCCTTATTTCAACTTCATTTGCTACCAGATGTTTAGCTTATGAGGTTTCATGTTTTAGTAATAGAACAAAATAATGTTACCTTTAATTTGCCCAATCTTAAGGTCTTATCCAAAGAAATATTAAGGTTTTTGCTATCCAAATACATACTTGATATGAGCCAAACTTCAATTTGGAGGACCATAAACACACACAAAAAGCCTATGATGACTAGGAGAAGATATTACATTTTTGTGTTCTCTTGCTTTTGTAATACTAAATTCAAGGAAAAATTGTAACAAGAACCCAACAAACAAACATGACTCTTCTCACTCAACAAGAAAACTCATTTTAATTAGAATAACGTTATACTTACATTGAGTTTCCTTGTGAGTGAAAAGAGAGATGAACTTTGGGGTAGAAGTGATACCATGATAAAAATATACTTGCAAAAGCATATCTTATATTGCATTGCATTTACTTACAAAGCCTTGGATACAAAAGATGAAAAGTCATTACAAAGATACCACTGGATTTTGTACATTTGATGCGAGCTACATTTGCTAATGTCCCTATGTGGTAGTTATTTGAACAAGAATCATGGGTTATGGGGGGAGGTCCATTTTGTTGATGTCATGTTGTGGTGGCAACAATATTCTCATGATGCATCTAACATCTTCGGCATGTTACCATCTTCCTAACTTAAATGGCAATCATCCATAGGAAGATGTAGAAAAAATGATGATCATCCCTAGGATTTAACCAAGTCAAGCTACAAACCAAATATGAAGTACAAAGCTTTTATCAACCTTCTATAAATTTTATGACTACACATTGAAAACCAAATATAAAAATCTAACAATCCTTTTTTCCCCTCACTTTTGGCTATTGAAACGTTCCAAAAACACTTCATTTTTAATTTTATTTTGATGGAATCTTGCCAAGAACTTGCCATAGAAAAGGCCGATTTGGTTGACTACCACCTCATCCTAGGCCCTTTATTTATCAAATGGCCCAACCCTAGGCTTGACTAGAGTGAACCAACACCTACTATGGTACTGTCACCTTCTTGAGTGATGCCTTTTAGAGGCTAAATTTGTCTTGGGCAATATAAATTTGGACTTAGAGACCTTTAATTAGCCTAAGGATGGAATATTTATAATTTTTTTTTTTTAAATTAAACATTTTTTGGGGTTTTTATCATGTTACCATTGTAAGTGCCGGTTCACCCAAGGCCCTAGTGCTCTACCCTACATAAGTAGTTACTGAGGTAGTGTAAGGTGGAAGTAGAAAGGTTTGCAAGATAGCTGACCAAGAGGGAACCTTAGTAATCGGTTGTCGGTTGTGGTTCATCCACAACTGAGTTAAATTGTGTTTTCAAGTGGTGCATAGTGTGGGTGCTGGGTCACAGTGCCTTGTTGTTAACACAACCAAAGGCCAATTGAAGGATTCATTTCTTTCAATCTGCAATGCACAATTCCATCAATTAGGCACCTTGCAGATGGCACAATCTTTTGGAAGACTAGTGAAACATGTTTTTTTTTTTTTCCTTGTTGCAAATTGGGGTCCTTTGAATGTGGCAATTCATACCCAAGTCTTTCCTTTGCACTTTACTTTGCACCCAACCCATGCATCAAACTTAAGTCAAGTTCTCAAGACTCATGAGTCATGAACTAATAAAAAAAAATCCACATTTGAATGTCTCAAAATGCACATTTACATGAAACAACAAAAGATACACTGTTGGAAATATATCATGAAGTGGCTAATAGACAAAAAAATAGTTTAGGTGTGAAGTGTCTACACAAACTAAATTAGTTGTGTTTGCCCCATACATGCTTGGTAAAACCTAAAATCATACATGCATGTCTACTATCTTAAAGCAATTTTTATAACATAAAAAACAAATAACAATACAAACAGATTAATCAATTAAAAATTAATTTCATTATGATTTTTATTATTAAATCTTCATCAAAGCCTTATTGAAGCTTTTTTAATAACATCAAATTAATTAAAAACATTTATATCTCAAAAAATAAATTTATATTAAAATTTGATGTGTTTTATTCAGTCAATTCTTGCATATTTTTTCAAATCTATTTTTTAAGAATCTCATTTTAATAAGAATTTAAAAAATTAAAAATAATTATTTGTATATTTATCAAACAAATTTCATCAAAGAATTAGTCATATAAATTTCTGTTTTTACATCTC